>ERZ773263.1268-NODE-1268-length-15303-cov-14.479997_pt1 | contig 15303 bp, 14 predicted proteins | sample MGYA00511076_ERZ773263 | MGnify/ENA primary metagenome ERZ773263 (study PRJEB29015, sample SAMEA2738155) | human oral metagenome | biome: human oral; feature: human-associated habitat; material: saliva | place: China | collected 2195 ... | reverse complement strand
TAGGAACAATCGATAAAGTAAAATCATTTAAAAAAGAGGCTGGAGGCTGTGTAGCTAACGTTGCGTGTGTTGCGCAAAAACTAGGACACAAGAGTTATTTATTAACATCATTAGGACAAGATGGTTTTGGTGATTTTCTAGAAAATACTTTAAAAAATGAAAATGTAGACTGTAGATATGTGAGCCGTAAAGCTGATAGTTTCACACCATTAGCATTTGTTTCTTTAGATGAGACTGGAGACCGTTCATTTAGTTTTTACTTTAAAGGTTCTTCAACATTAAGAATTAGTAAGGAAGATGTAGAGAAAGTAGATTTATCAGAAATCGAAGCAATTCACTTCGCAAGTATCGCTATTCAAGGAGAATCAAAAGATAGCCATCATTTATTACTGAAAAAAGCTAAAGAAGTGGGAGTGTTAATTTCTTTTGATGTTAATTTACGATTCAATCTTTGGGATGATCACAAAGTATATCTTGAAACTATTAAAGAATTTTTACCTTATGTTGATGTAATTAAAGTTGCTGATAACGAATTAGAATTTTTAACAGGAACTACTAATATCGAAGAGGCGTTGAAAAAAGACTTCAGCCACATGAAAGTTGTTCTTTATACTAAAGGAGAACACGGTGCAGAAGTTTATTATGAAAATCACAAAGTAGTAACTGAAATACCTGATGTAAAAGCTGTTGATACAACAGGGGCAGGGGATGCGTTCGCAGGTTCATTCTTATCGAAATTATTAAATCATGAAAATCTTAATAACATTTCAGAAGAAGAATTAACACAAATGGCAAAATTTTCGACAAACTACGCTAGTTTAACAACTACAAAAACAGGTGCAATCTCAAGTTACTTAACTGAAGAAGAATATAATAGTTTAATATAATTATAAAAATAAGTCCTAATTGGGGCTTATTTTTTTGGATAGAAAAATACGGGTTATTATGATAGAATTAGTGTTAAATAATTAAAAAATGAAACACTAGTAGATGCAATTCCTAGTTAATATAAAGATAGGAAATAAATTTAAAGTAAGAAATGAAGTAAAGATAGGTGAAAGTATGAAAAACAATATTAAAATAAGATTATCAGTAGATAATTTCTATGATAATATCTCAAAAAACAAACAAAAGACAAAAATTGATCCGAAAGAACTTAGCAAGTCATTAGGATATGATGAAAAAATTATTAATGAATTTCCAGATGAGATAAATATGGGACTTTCTTGTGGGAATCCAATTAATCACTTGAAAATCAAAGAAGGGCAATCTCTAATCGATTTAGGATGTGGAGCTGGAATGGATATTTTCATAACAAAGATGAAAAATCCAAAAGTAGGAACGTTATATGGATTAGATAGATTAGATTCAATGTTAGAAAAGGCTAAAAAGGTGAGAGATAATAAGAATTTTGATAATATTGAATTTATTAAAGGCGAATTAATCAATATCCCATTAGAAAATGAATCTGTTGATAGAGTTATTAGTAACTGTGTTATTAACTTAGAACCTGATAAGCAAAAAGTTTACGATGAAATTTATCGTATTCTTAAAGAAGATGGTATGTTTGTAATATCTGATATTATTTTGAAAAAAGAATTGCCATTAGAATGGAAAAATTCTAGCAGAATGCATTGTACTTGAGTTGCGGGTGCTCTTCTGGAAGAAGAGATGGCTGATATTATCAGGAAAGCAGGGTTTACTAAGTTCCAGATTATTAATTCTGATGTTACGGATGAGTACGCAGAAAAATGGGGCTATGGTAAAGGGATGAAAGATTATATTCAAAGTGGACTACTTATTGGAAGGAAATAATTATTTTGGCTAATGTTTTAGAAAATGTTAATCACTAACTTTGACATGTATAGACAAAATAAGGTAAAATGAGAAGAAACTAATAATAATTAAAAAATTTTGTTGTTAAAATGAGAATATAAGTTTGAATTTTGGTATAATATATCGTAATGATAACTTCTTCATTGTTTTTGTTATATATATTACAAAATGTATAAGATTTCATAGGATTTTCACTAAAAAATCGTTAATATATATTTTGTGCATTAAATAATAGTTTAAACTTAATTTTAGTTAGTATGTATATAATAGAAATATATTAGGAAAACAATATAAAAATATAGTTAGGAGTGAAAGTCGATGAGGTTATTATTAGCTGAGGACGAAAAAGACTTAGCAGATGCTCTTGAAGCAATGTTAAAACATAATCATTACTCAGTTGATGTGGTAAATAATGGACAAGATGCATTAGACTATTTAATGCTAGACGAATATGATGGAGCTATTCTTGATGTCATGATGCCACAAATGGACGGAGTAACAGTTGTAAAAAAACTAAGAGAAAATAAAAAAAGTACGCCTGTATTATTACTTACGGCTAAATCAGAAATTGAAGATAAAGTATATGGCTTAGACAGTGGAGCAGATGACTACTTAACAAAACCTTTTGTTACTAGGGAGTTATTAGCTAGAGTGCGTTCAATGACAAGAAGACAAGCTACATTTACTAGTAATGTCTTAGAGTTAGGGAATGTAAGTTTAAGTAAATATACATTTGAGTTATCTACAGAAAAAGATAAAGTAAGATTATCTAATAAAGAATATCAAATGATGGAATTATTAATGAGAAATCCAGGAAATGTAATTCAAACTGAACAATTTTTAGAAAGAATCTGGGGTTATGACAGTGATTCTGAAATTAATGTAGTGTGGGTTAATATTTCGTATTTAAGAAAGAAATTAAAAGCATTAGATGCTAATGTCCATATTAAAGCCACAAGGAATGTAGGATATACCCTGGAGATGCTAGATGTTTAAGAGTCTTAGGAAGAAGTTCATAATAACAGCAGTAGGTAGCGTAGCAGTCGTAATAACAGTTTTAGCGCTAGCATTAAACTTTATTAATTTCAATAAACTTGAAGAAAAAATAGATACAACACTGTTAGATGCCTCTAAGTCACAGGCTATAACAAAAATTTTTTCAGAAGATGGTGATGATTTAGTAATTACAAAAAATTCAACAAATCCGACTGATTATAATGGTTTTTCTATAGCAAAGGTTGATAGTGATGGGGAAATTATTAAAGCGTATCGAGATGATACATTAGTATCGAACCACGATGCCTTACAAAATAAAGTAGAGCAAGCCTTAGAAAAAGGTGGAACTAGTGGCTTTATAGGTACCTACAGATTTTTAAAGGTTGAAACAGAAGTAGGGAATTTAATTCTGTTTTTAAATTGTCAACGTGAATTAGATTCATTTGAATCATTTGCAAAAAATAGTATATTGATTTCTATTTTTGTAATTGTGTCGGTATTAATTATGATTATTCTAATATCTAAAAAAGTTATAGCACCGATACAAGAAACCTATATAAAACAAAAACAATTTATAACAGGGGCTAGTCACGAGCTGAAAACCCCATTAGCTATAATTAGTTCCAACGCTGATGTGTTAGAAATGGAAAATGGGAATTCTAAGTGGACAAATAATATTCATAATCAAGTAGATCGCCTGACAAGTTTAGTAAACAGTTTGGTAGTGTTTAGTAGAATGGAAGAAAAGGATGCTGTAGAGAGAGTAAGTTTTGATTTAACAGAAGTTTTGCAGTCTAGAATAGCGGATTTTAATGAACTGGCTAATTTTCAGAAAAAATATATCGTAACAAATATAACTTCAAATTTGAATTATTATGGTGAAAAAGAGTCTATAATTCAGTTAATGGATATATTATTAGAAAATTCCATTAAGTATGCTCCAGAAAATAGTGATATATTGGTAAGTCTTGAAAAAAATAGAAAGTATGCTATTTTGAAGGTATCTAATAAAGCAGATGTTAAAAAAGGTGATTTAAGCAAGGTTTTCGATCGTTTCTATCGTTTAGATGAATCAAGAAATAGTACTATTAAAGGGTATGGTATAGGTTTATCAATGGCACATCTTATTGTTGAAAAACATAAAGAAACTATTCGAGCTTATGCACCAGAAGATGGAATTTTTAAGATAGAAATGCGATTTACTCTTGGTGAACGACATTAAACTGATCGTAATCCTTCAAACCATGAGGTTTGGAGGATTTTTTTATATAAAAATAAAAGTTTATGGTAAAATATGTATAGAAAAAATGAAATTAGTAGAAAATATGATATACTATCCCTAATTAATATAAAAATATTAAAGTTGAATAGTATTAAGAAGATGAATTTTATTTTTTGAGGAATATAAAGGAGAAGAAATGATGTTTGATGTATTTTTTGATTTTCTAATTGGGGTTGTTAATGATGGAAAAAAATCACTAAAGAAGTTGAATAAAATCCATAGGATTATAGCAGTAATTTTGTATTGTATTGAGGTGATAATCCTCTTAACTATCACTATGCTAACGATTGATGATTATCAAATTACAAGGGAGATATTATATTTATTTGGTTTATTCATTTTTGTAGGGTTATGCCATATGTTATTTTATAAAAAGTATCTGGAGAGAAATAAAAATTTACATGAAGATGAAAGCATAGATAATAAAAATTTATAATTAGTAAAATTTAAAGACTATCATTTCAAGTAGAAAATTTGCTAATTTAGGTAAATTACTATATATTATGAGAACGTTTTGTGTTATAATTAGTAAAAGGAAAAACTTTTGATTTTATAGAAGGAGGGGTTTATTATGAAACCATTCAAAAGAACAGTAGAAAAAGTTTTAGCATGGATTGCTAATATTATCTTAATAGTATTAACGGGAGTTTTAGCGTATGGGTCATTCTTTAAAATTTCAGTTATAAAAGATAATCAAGAATTTTTAAATCTATTTAATTCAGAATTAGAAAAAAATCCTAATGGGGTTAATTTATCAGCAGAACAAATTCTTGACTATACTATTCAAGGGCTTAAGATATATTCGTCTCTGTTAATCGTATTAGTTATAGTAGCATTATTAGCGACATTTTTAATGAAAAAACGTATTTTATCTGGAGTGCTTTTCTTATTGTTGGCAATAGTAGTAGCTGTTGGAACTGTAGGGGTGTTAATTCCAGTATATCTATTCTATTTCATCGTAGCGATTATGCTATTTGTTAGAAAAGAAAGACCTGAGGAATATCAAGAAACAGTTAATTATCTGTAAGAATAAATTTGAGAATGCTTTAGGTTACTATATTTTAAAAAAGGTGAATATGTATGTTAAGTAATATTTTATTGTTTTGTCAAATATTGATAGGTTTATATAGTCTTTATATAAACTTTAAAAATTCGGAGTATATGAAACAATCTAATTGGCATAATAGTATAATTTGTTATGTATTTCTAGGTATGATTAGCAATAATACGGATAATATCTCTACTAAAGCAATCCTTACATTAGTAATGTTTTTAATATTAATAAGTGACTTTAATACTATAAAAATATTAAGAAATAACAATACAGAAATAGTTGCAGAAAAAATATAGCTATTTATTCTGATTAATCGTATAGAAATATTATACAAAAAGTATATATTTTAGAGTAATTTTAAAATTATGATTTTCTTAGAGTCATGGTTTTAAGATTACTCTTTTTTATTATCTTAATGACTATTTAATATATAAAATTTTTTATGTGAAATTTAGATAATCAAATTTTAATAAATTACAATATTGTGGTATAATTTATACAGATAAATAATGAAGGATTTATTATGAAAAAATATAATTATAATGAAAGATTAATAGAAAAATTAAATATTATACCTTTTATAGAGAAATATAGTTTTAATAACGAGAGATATAATACGGCTATTTTTTGTGCTTTAAGTTCTTTGTACAGTCACAGTGCTAGATTTGAACCTATCGAGTCGAAGTCAATATTACTTGGAGATTATTTTAGTTTTGAGTATTATAGTTTACTAAAAGATGATTTGGATAAGTTAAGTATTTTGACTGAAACTATGCGAGTTGGGTATTTTCAAATTCTTACTAAGAGAATGAGTGAGGAAGAGTTTTATTTAAGTATAATAAAGACATGGTTTAATTTTTATAATATCGAGTTTCAAGAATTTGATAGTAAAGCGGTGGTCTTTGTATAAGATTAATGGAGAATAGAATGTTAAAACAGTATGAAATTTTGGTACATGATGTATTAGAAGATATTTTTGATATTACTAGAAGTGAAGATGATAGATTAAATGAAATTATCAAGAAGTATTTTCTAAATGGTGGGAAGAGGGTTAGAGTCCTTCTTTTACTTATGAGTGCCAAATTAGGAAATTTTGAATTGAATAGAAAAGATATAATTCGAATGGCTAGTATAGTTGAAATAATTCATACTGCTAGTTTGATTCATGATGATATTATTGACAATGCTGATACAAGACGTGGAAGTGTTACAATGAATAAACAGTATGGAAATGAATTTGCCCTTTATTTAGGAGACTATCTTTTTGCAGTAGTTTTAAGAGAAGTTGCTAAGTTCGAAGATGAGAGAATACACATCTATTTGACAGAGACTCTAAAGGAACTTTGTATAGGTGAGCTTATCCAAGAAGATGGCTTGTACAATGTTAAGACTAGAAGACTAGATTACCTTAAGAAGATTAAGAGAAAAACAGCGATATTAATCGCCTTCTCTTGTGTGGCAGGAAGTATAGTAGCTAAAGCTCCTGATGAAGACATACGTAGTACTTTTTCATTTGGCTACTATTTAGGAATGAGCTATCAAATAATTGATGATTACTTAGATTTTGCAGGTGGCGCACAGAACCTTGGAAAAGAGGTAGGACAAGATTTAATGAATGGTAATATTACATTGCCAGCTTTATTAGCTAAGGAAGAAAAACCAGAGCTATTTTATAATTTTACAAAAGACACGAGTAGTGAAGAAAAAGACAAAATAATAAATTATATAAAAAACAACGATAAAGTTTTATCAGAAACATTAGCTGTAAGTAGACGATATTTAGCTAAAGCTCAGAAGAGTATCGATAATATTGATTCTACTGTAAAAGCTGAATTGACTTTTATAATGAATAAGTTAGCAAGGAGAGATAATTAGATGGATTTACAAAAATTTTTAGAGGAATTAAAAGATATAGATTTTTCTGCATTAGATAGAGAGCAGCAGGAGGAGTTTCGTACAGTACTTTTAGATAATGGGTTATTTGATGAATGTTTAGAATTATCAAGAGTAATTTATGAACAAAACAGAGAAGAGGACACAGCTATTGAAGGATATGTTCACAATCTTCTTTATCTAGATAAGAAAGATGATGCGTTAGTAGTATTGTATAATTCTCCAAAAACACCCGCGATTTTATATCAAGAAGGTCTAATATATTTAGAAGATGAATTATATGAAATTGCTGAAGAAAAGTTCTTAGCTGCAAGAGCCGGAACAGATTTTGATGAGGCTATTCGTGCAATTGATAAAGAGTTAGTAGGGATTTATTTAACAACAGGAAGAGAAGATAAAGCTAGAAGCTTAAGTGAGAGAATTTTCTATGAAGAACCATCTTTAGAGAATTTCCAAACTGCATTTGATAATTTATTTGCTTTAGGATTGTTTGAAGAGGCTATTGATTTCTATAATCAAAACGGAAGAGGATATGAGGATCCAGGAATTTTATTCTCTTTAGCATTCGCATATAATCAAATCCAAAACTTAGAAAAATCTAAAATGCACTTATTAAAAACTATTGCTCTTGATCCTGATTTTACAGAAGCGTACTTACATTTAGGGCACATGTCAAAAGGTGATGAGGCTAAGAGATACTTAGAAAAATATGTAGAACTACAGGGAATGGCTATTAGTGGTTATTTACATCTAATTTCTCTGTATAAAGAAGATCAGCAATATAACACTATTCGTACGCTAATGCAAGAGGTATTAACAGCACAAGGTCTTTCGGAAGAAACATTATTTATAACTATACACGCGCTTAAATCATTATATGAGTATGAAAAAATCTATGATTTATATAATGGTAATGCGTTGCTAAAAGATGATCCGATTCTTCTAGGTGCAGCATTAAATGCTCTGTCAGAAGAGGAAGATTATATCGATTTTGTAGAAGAAGAAGTGGTTACATATTTTGATGTTTTACACGATGATCCAACATATGTAGAAACTCTAAGAAATGTTTATGATTTGACTGGAAGTTCAAGAGTTTTAGAAATAATTAATCATTTTGAACATCATCATGGACCACATGGACATCATTAGTATAAGATAAATTACATTAAGAATAGGAGGTGTGAATTATGGATTATAGCTTTAAAGATATTTATTCCAGAGCAAAGTCGGCTGTAGAAACTGATAGTTATGTAATCTATCAAACTATAAAGTCTAAGTTATATTTTAGTGGAAATTATTTATTAATGAAAAAAGAACCTACTACGATAGAAGAGCTTGAATATTATGTCTCTTCATGCAGAAACTTTTTTAGAGATAAAGGGGTCAACTTTATTCATTTAGCAGCAATGGAGAATGTGACGTTATCAAGGAAATTAAAAAAATATTTAAAAAAGGAAAGTTTTAGTGAGATTAATCTGTATCTATATTATTTGAATATTAGAGATTTTGTAGAACAGGAGATAAGTGAGTTTACTGTTGAATATCTACAGAAACCAGATTTAAATAGATATTTAAAATTCCAATACAAAATAGATGTGGAATCAAGCAATGAAGAATGGGCTGAGCACAATCAGATGATACTTTATGAAGATATTAGATCTGAGAATATTAAACAACTTGTCGCTAAGGACGGAGAAAAAATAATCGGTTCAGCTAATGTTATCGTTAAAAATAATTTTTTTGAAATTGATAATCTATATATAGCACCTGAATATAGAAATCGTGGTATAGCTAAACACATAATTAGTTTTGCAATAAATAATGAACGAAAAGAAAATGTAATTCTAGTAGTGGATGCTAATGATACTCCAAAATATATGTATGAGAATATAGGGTTTTCTAAGATATCGGAGCAAGATTTTTATTTGAAAACTAATATGTAAAGTTATAGAAGGGTAATTCAAAAAACTTTGAATTACTCTTTTAACAATTGAAATAAGTCTTTGAAAAGAACAAAGATAGGTTAAGGGCTTTAAAGTAGATAAATTTTCAATTGAAATGTAAATTTTATTTTTAAGATTATTTTCGTGTTATTATTGTTAAAATAGTTAATATGTAGTACACTAATATAAATAGTAAATAGATAAAGGATGTGAGTAAAGTAGTGAAGAGAATTGGAAAAAGAATTTTAAAGTTTATAATTGAGTCAACAGCGGTGCTGTTAATTATTTATGGAGTGTTTTCAGCAGGAGCTCAGATTAAGGCTAGGAAAGATGCTATTAAACAGCAAGAACTGGCTCAACAAGAAGCACAGAATGAAGAAAATAAACAAGAAGAACCAGTTGTTGAGAAGAAAAAGCTTAGTGAGATAGAATTGAATGAAGCAATGGAAAATCTACTAGAACAATACAAAGGTAATAACGAGATAGGTATTGTTTATAAGAACTTTTCTACAGGATATAGATATGCTCAGGAGGATAAGCATTACTTTACTGCAGCTAGTACAATTAAGGTTGTTTATGCAATGAAGATATATGATCGTATTAGAAATGGTGAACTATCTAAGGATGCAGATATATATTATAATCCGAAGTTTTTAGAAGAGGGTAATGGTCAGATAACAAACAATACAAAGCAAGATAGTTATAAATTAGACTATGTTATTCAAAACATGATTCAGTATTCTGACAACACTGCTACAAATATGTTGATGGGAAATAGTGCAACTGCCTCGACTTTTGTTGTTAAATATTTGGCAGAATTAGGTGTAACATTACCACAAGCAGAGGCTCAAAAAAACAGAATCACTCCAGCGATGATGGAAGTAGTATGGACTAAGTTGTATAAAGAACGAGATAAATATCCAGAATTAATAAAATATCTTGAAGATTCAAAAGAAGGGGAATGGATTAAAGAAGGTATCCCTGATAAGAAAGTAGCTAGTAAGTATGGAGCACTTGATGCTAACTATCATGACACGGCTATAGTTTTTGGAGATAAGGATTATATCTTGTTAATTTATACAAATAATCTGAGAAACTCTGGTCAAAGTATAAAAGATATTGCTAAGAAAATCGATGAGATTACAAATAACAATATGTAGTAAATGAAATTGAGTTAGCAAGATGGGGATAAAGTTTAATAGGACCTGACCTGAAAGTCCTAAAATTTAACTAAGTTCATAAGAGAACACACAGACGTAGTGTTCTATTGATATCTAAATTCGTTTTACAAAACTTTTTAAATATCTAATAAGCTGTGAGGGGGTGACACAACAAAATCTTATTTCTACGAAATGATGATGTTTGAGTCACTCCCGTTATTTTTATTATGTATTTTTAAGATCTCAGTATTGAAGGGGATGTCGAGTTTTTTTTATATTTATCCTTATTTCTTTATTATTTTCAATTTTCATGCTATAATTAACAGGTTATATAAATAAGACAGTATATAAAATTGGATAAATTAAGGAGAAACAAATGACAACATTTGAAGAATTAGGGGTTAGTCAAGAAACCATTCAATCACTAACCAATATGAATTTTATATCTCCAACTGGTATTCAAACAGAAACAATTCCATACGTATTATCAGGGATTGATGTATTAGCTCAAGCACAAACAGGATCGGGGAAAACAGGTGCTTTTGGGATACCGTTAGTAGATACAGTAAGGCGTAATGATCAATTACAATCATTAATCCTTGCGCCAACAAGAGAACTAGCTCAACAAGTAGGAGAACAACTTCGACTTATGTCACGAGCGAAAGGATTAAAAGTTAGTATCGTATTTGGTGGAACAAGCATCGAAAGACAAATTCAAGACTTAAAGAAACGCCCACAAATAATTGTTGGGACACCTGGTCGAGTAATTGACCATATAAATAGAAGAACAATAAAATTAGACGCATTAACACATTTAGTCCTAGATGAAGCGGATGAAATGTTAAATATGGGATTCATCGAAGATGTTAGATTTATTCTATCAAAGATAACATCAAAACATCAAACGCTGTTGTTCTCAGCAACTATGCCGAAAACAATTATGGAACTTTCAAAAGACTTCATGAATGATTATAAACTTATAAAAACTATGAGTGATGAAGAGCTGAAGCCGGATATTACAGAGTATGCAACTATTGCTAGAGAAAATGAAAAATTAGAAACATTAGTTGGTTTCTTAGATGTTCAAAATCCAAACTTAGCGATTGTTTTTGGAAGAACTAAACGTCGTGTTGATGAACTTGCAAGTGCTTTAATAGCTAAAGGATATTTAGCTGAAGGATTGCACGGAGATATTACTCAATCAAAACGTTTGGAAATCTTACGTAAATTTAAAAATAATTCGTTACAAATTCTTGTTGCAACTGATGTTGCTGCTCGTGGTATTGACATTAGTGATGTTACACATGTATATAACTTCGATATTCCACAAGATGTAGAAAGCTATACTCACAGAATCGGAAGAACAGGTCGTGCCGGAAAATCTGGAGTAGCAATAACATTCTTAAATCCAGTAGAAATGCCATACTTAAAAGACATTGAAAATTCTCGTGGAGAGAGAATGAAAATGCTACGTCCATATTCACAAGATGAGGTGAAAAAATCACGCCATAATAGATTGTTTGATGAAGTCATTTCGGAAATGGATAATAATCATGTAGAGTTTAATAGTTTAGCTAATAAATTGTTAGCTGAGACTAACGCGGAGAAAGTTATAACTATATTACTTAGTAAATTAATAAATGATAAAAAAGAAGTAGATGTGGAATTATCCTTCGAGAAACCATTGCCGCGAAAACAAGACAAAGGTAGACGTTCAAATAGAGGAAATGATAGACGTCGACGTTCTGATAATAGAGATAAGAAAAATCGAAATGAACGCCGTGGTACAGATAAAAAATTCTTTGACAAAAAAGGTCGTAGAATGCAAAATAAATAAATGTATAAAAGGGGCTGTTCTAAAAGTCCTAAAATTTAATAAAGTGTATATGAAAACTCATAGACGCAGAGGTCTATTGATATCTAAATTCGCTTTATAAAAGCTTTTTAGCTACCTAATAAACTGTGCGGGGGTGACTCAACAAAATCTTGTTTCTTAAGAAATCGTGATTTTGTCGAGTCACTCCTTTTTTCTATGCTTTTTTACACTTTTGTATATAATTTAATCGGACTGATTTTTTCCATCAGTCTGATTTTTTGATGAGCCGGTTTTGCTAGAGAAATTTAATTGTTTAATGTATAATAGTTTATAAGCGTATGAAGAATAGTTAGAGTTTTTCTGAAACTTACAGGTTTTAGAAAGGAAAACTATAAATAAAGTAGAGAATAAAAATTAGGGGGATAAACGATGAAAAAATTAGGTATTTTATTAGGGGCACTATGTATTTCAATATGTACATTTTTATTATTTTATGGAGATACAGCATACCAAAAGTGGCAAGATTATAATTTTCAATCAGATGTGAAAAAAATCGTAGAAGATGGGGATAAATCAGAATTAGCTAAAAATAGCACTGTTAAGTCTGGTTGGTTAGGTGATAAATATGTAAAAGTATATTCTCCAAATTCGAACACTGAACAGGCTACTGAGATAAAAACTCGCTTAGATGAAGCTACTAAAGGGTTGCAAGAGGGGGATTTAGATTTCGATAAAGATATTAAAGCGATAGAATTTTATGGAGCAGTTAATAAGGAGTCAAATTTCACTTCTGTAAAAGAAGTAGATCTTAAAAAAATTTCGCATAAGATTGAATCTAAGAAAATCTCATCTGCCAAAGAAACTATAGTTTCAAGTATTTATTTAGATAAAGATAATAACGAATTTACTTTATCTAGTTTATTTAGTTCACCAGATAATGCTAAACAAAAATTTTTAGTTAAAATAAAACAACAACTAGCTATTCAGGGAGTGTCTGAAGAAGATATTAATCAAATCATCACAAAACTAAGTGATGAAGATATGGCTACATGGAAATTCACATATAATGAATCAAAATTTAATATAAATGTGGAGTCTAATACGTCGAAAATCAATTCAGTTGAAATTCCTATAAATGATTTGTACAAATATATTGATGAAACTTATCTAAAAGGAGAAGATTTAGAGAAATATAAAGCTTATATTAAGAAAAGAAGTAGAAAAGCTGTAGCGTTAACGTTTGATGATGGTCCAAATCCAAATACAACACCAGTAGCTCTAGAATTGCTGAAAAAATATAATGCAAAAGCTACATTCTTCATGGTAGGACGTTCGGTTGCTGGGAATGAAGACATAATTAAGCAGGTTGTAGCAGAAGGTCATCAAATTGGTAACCACTCTTGGAGTCACCCGTTATTAACTAAAATTAGTTTAGAGCAAGCTAAAAGTCAGATTAATGATACAACAGAAGCCTTAAAAAAAGCAAGTGGTCAGGACGTTCATATTATGAGACCACCATACGGAGGAATTAACGCAACTATTCAGGCAGCTGTAGATCAGTCATTTATCTTGTGGGATGTTGATACTCTAGATTGGAAATATCGTAATACTGCTTCTATAATGAAAGAAGTAAGAAAAGCACGTCCAGGTTCAATAATTTTAATGCATGATATTCACCAAACATCAATCAATGCACTGCCAACAGTATTACAATACTTAACAGAACAAGGTTTTGAATTAGTGACGATTGATGAATTAATGGGAGATCAATTAGAGTTGCATCAAAAATATACAAATAGAGAATAAAATAATAATATAAAACTTGATGATTAAAAGTCATTGAGTTTTACTTTTTTGTTTAAAGGATTAATTAGTGGGAAAGTTGATACTTTAAGAAACTAGATTATTTATTTTTTATTTATTTTGATGTAGAATAGAATTAAGAGAAGAAATTTAGTAGATTTTATGAGGATTTTATTTATGAGAGTTGAAATAGTTTCTGTAGGAACAGAGTTATTATTAGGTGATATAGTAAATACTAATACAGCATATTTATCAAAAGAATTAGCGGCACTAGGGTTAGCGGTATTCAGACAGACGACAGTGGGAGATAATCGAGAAAGACTGCTTAGGACTTTAGAGAGTGCATTTTCAGAGAATGATACTGTTATAATTACCGGTGGGCTTGGACCAACTGATGATGATATAACAAAAGAATGTGTAGCTGAGTATTTTGGTCGTGAATTTTATTTTCATGAATATTCATGGGTTAAAATACTGGAGAGATTAACTAGAACTGGAAGAAATATAATTACAGAAAATAATAAAAAACAAGCTATGATTCCAGAAGGAGCAATAGTTTTAGAGAATTTCTGTGGTACGGCTCCGGGGATAATTATTGAGGGAAATAATAAACGCATAATTTTAATGCCGGGTCCACCAAGAGAAATGCGTGATATGTTTGAAAAAAGTGTTAAACCTTATTTAGAGAAATATAGTAAGAAAAAATTCATTTCAAAATATGTTAGGTTTTATGGTATTGGTGAATCGCTTTTGGAAACAAAAATTAAAGATATAATGGATAGACAAACTAATCCAACGTTAGCTTTATATGCAAAAAGTGGAGAAGTGTTGTTACGAATAACTGCTAGTGCAGAAGATGAAATTGAATGTGAAAACATGATAAATGAACAACTAGAAGAAATAGAAAGTAGAGAAGGAGTAGGTGAATATATCTACTTAGTAGGTAATGAAGCTATCTCTAGTTCACAAACTGAATTACACAGCGTAGTAGCTAATCTTCTTATTGAAAATAATTATACAATTTCCATAGCTGAATCTCTTACTGGTGGGAAAATAGCATCTATGTTAGTAGAAAAAAGTGGAATTTCAGTTTCATTATTAGAGGGAATAGTTTGTTATTCGAATAAATCTAAAATTACCACATTAGGAGTAAAAGAAGAAACTTTAGAGAAGTTTGGAGCTGTTAGTAAAGAGGTTGCTAGTGAGATGGTGGTGGGAGTAGCAAAACGTTTAAATAGTGATTTTGCCATTTCTACGACAGGTATAGCTGGACCGAATAGTGATGAAAGTGGAAAACCTGTTGGGTTAGTTTATATAGCGATTTATGCCCAAGGAAAAGTTAGTGTTAGCGAGTGTTCATTTGTTGGAGATAGGGAGTTAATTCGATATAGAGCAAGCATAGAGGCTCTTAATGAAACTAGGAAAAATATTTTGAAAAAACTATAGTTTTTGCTTGAAAAAAGTTAAACTATTATGTATAATTATGATAATAAAAAAAGATATTTAAGGAGATTTTTATG
>ERZ773263.1262-NODE-1262-length-15355-cov-5.924771_pt1 | contig 15355 bp, 19 predicted proteins | sample MGYA00511076_ERZ773263 | MGnify/ENA primary metagenome ERZ773263 (study PRJEB29015, sample SAMEA2738155) | human oral metagenome | biome: human oral; feature: human-associated habitat; material: saliva | place: China | collected 2195 ... | reverse complement strand
CCCGCGGGCGCGACGCGCATGATCCCGCCGCACCCCTTGGAGTCGTTGATCGGCTCCTCCGGGGTGCCGTGCGCTCCCACCGCGCAGGCCGACAGGCAGGTCGCCCCGGGGGCGCGCGGCACGAAGAGCTCGGGCCGGGCCGAGATCCACGCGCTGTGGTCGGCGAGGGGGTAGGGCTCTGTTTGCGTGCGCGACCACTCCACGTAGAAACCGGACACGTAGTCGCGCAGGGGACCCAGAATCCCCCGGAGGCGGCCCCGGGTGAGCGCGTGGAGCAGGCCGTTGGCGGTGTACAGGGTCATCTGGGTGTCGTCCGAGAAGGGCGCCAGCCCCCGGTCGTCGAGCTGGTAGTCGCGGATGCCGCCCGCCCCGTAGCGGGCCGCGATCTGGTCCTCGCGCGAGAACTCGACCGCGTACCCGAGCGCGTCACCGGCCGCCCCGCCGATCAGGCAGCCGCGGTACTTGTCGATGTTGGTCATGTGCCTCTCCTTGGCGGCGGGTCAGCGCCAGCCCCGCAGCAGGGCGTCCAGGCCCCTCTCGAACTGGGCGGTGAAGTCCCATTCCCCGTCCATCACCTGGCCGATGAGGCCCCGGAGTGCGGACAGGTCGTCGGCTGGCAGGCTCGCGATGGCCGCGGTGATGCTCTCTTCGGAGGTCTCGTCCGGGCCGCCGCCCACCGGGGGGACGACTTCGGCTGCGGCGAAACCCGTGGTGTACACCGAGACTGCCGTGATGATGGCGAGCATGTCGATGGATTGCGCGAAGCTGGTGTTGGACAGGCGGACCATGACTTTGGCCAGCAGGGTGAGCTGCTCGGGCGTCGAGATGGGGTGGGTGAGCAGCAGGACCACGGCCTCGGGGTGCTGGAGAAGGGTGTCGTGGAGCGCCGTGGCGTACTGGCGCACGTACCACCGCCAGTCCTCGCCCTGTTCGCCGACGAGGCCCGGGCCGCTTTCCGGGAACGACTCGCTTTCCGTGGCCGCTTCCCCACCCGCGCTCGGCTGGTCCCGGTCCTCCAGCCGACCGTTCTCCTCCTGTTCCCCCTCCGCCCCAGACTGGTCGTCCGCTTCCGGTTCTTCCTCAACAGCCGACAGGAAGCGGTCGAAGGTGAGCCTCCACACCTCCTCGGACACCCCTTCGAGCAGGGCGGCTTTGTCGGGCACATACCGGTAGAAGGCCGTTTGGGACACGCCCAGGCGCTTGCCGAGGGCGCGCAGGGACAGGGCGGCCAGGCCCTCCTCGTCGACGAGCGCGAGCGCCGCGGCGAAGATCCTCTCCCTCGTGAGAGTCCGCGCTCTGGGCGCGCCACCGGGCATGGCCCCTCCTCCCTGGCTCCGCGTGGGGGCTTCAGTCCTTCTTAACCGCGAATCGTAGCACCGCCGGGCGAAGGGGCTGGGCCGTCCTGCGCGCCACGTCGCGACTGCGCTCCACCTCGCCGCTGGTTTCGGCGCCGCCCCGTGCGCGGCGCCCGCCAGGGGCCGGTGGACGCTCAGGCCAGGTGTTCGGCGAAGAACGAGGTGAGCGCGTCCCAGGGGATGGCGCCGCGCCCACCACCGTCGTAGAGGTCGCAGTGGCTCGCCCCAGGGACCAGAAGGAACCGCTTGTTGTCCGGGTTCACCCCGCCCTTCACCTTCGCGAAGGCGTCCCGGCCCATGTAGAGGGAGTGGGCGTCCTCGCCGTGCATGACCAGGACCGCGTTCTCGATCTCATCCGTGTAGTACAGGAACCGCGCGTTGGCGTAGCTGGCGCTGACGACGGCCCAGCCGTCGTTGGAGTAGAGCGAGCGGGGGTGGTAGCAGCGCGGCGTCTTGTAGTAGGCGTGGTAGTCCTTGGCGAACTGCGGAGCGTCGTCGGGCATGGGGTCCGCGACGCCGCCGGTGAGCGCCTGCTCGCCGGAGAGGCGGTCGGCCGTACGTTGGGCGGCGACCAGTTTGCGCGAGGCGATGCGAGTGGCGGCGTCATCCGCCGAGTCGTTGTAGCCGTTGCCGGAGATGCGGCACAAGTCGTACATCGTGGACGCGAGCGTCGCCTTGATCCGGGGGTCGGCGGCCGCCGCGTTGAGCGCGATGCCACCCCATCCGCAGATCCCGATGATGCCGACCCGGTCCCCATCGACGTCCTCGCGGCAGACCAGGTAGTCGACGGCGCTGAGGAAGTCCTCGGTGTTGATGTCCGGGGAACTCATGTAGCGGGGTGCGCCGCCGGACTCGCCGGTGAAGGACGGATCGAAGGCGATGGTGAGGAAGCCCCGTTCGGCCATGGTCTGAGCGTAGAGCCCGCTTGCCTGCTCCTTGACGGCCCCGAAAGGGCCGCTGACGGCGATGGCGGGGAGCGCGCCCTCGGCGTTCCTCGGCTTGTATAAGTCGGCCGCCAGAGTGATGCCGAAGTTCGTGGTGAACGTGACCTTCTCATGGGTGACGTGGTCGCTCTTGGGGAAGGTCTTGTCCCATTCATGTGCGGGGGCTTGCTGGCTCATTGGTCCTCCTGAGTTGTTGTCTCGGTCGTGGCCGTGGTCCGCGCTCACGCGAGCGCGATGGCGAGGTCTTGGCGGCTGTCGGCCCGCGCTGCCACGGCCCGGTCCTCGTCAGTGCCCGTGAAGGCGCCGATCATGTTGGTGCCGGGATAGGCGCTCACGTTCATATGATAGGGCGCGAGGCGCGGTTGGCACAGCCAGTAGGCGGAGTCGCCGATCATAGGGTCGTTCGCGTACGCCTCGCCGCTCAGGTCGAGTCCCACGGTCGGGCCCTCAGTCTTTCTTCGTGGCGGCGCGCGCCATGGCGAGCGCCGCCAGCACGATGAAGAAGACCGCGAGGGCGCCGATGTCGGGCAGTACGCCGCCGATGCCCGCGCCGTCCAGGCTGACCGCGCGTATCGCGTCAATCGCCCAGTAGGCGGGCGAGAGCTTGGCGGCCGACTGCGCCCAGTCGGGGAAGCTCGACACCGTGCAGAAAGACCCGCCGATCCCGGCGGCGAGCATCCCGATGATGTTCGACAGGGACAGCGCCGTGTCATGGGTGGGCGCCCACAGCGAGAGCACCACGCCCAGGGCGGCCAGGACCGCGGAGAACGCGAGGATGGCGAGCAGGAGCGCGAAGACGGACCCTTTTGGCCAGTACCCGAAGATGAGCGCGCCGAGGGCGAGCACGGCCAGGACCTGGACGAACTGCAGCAGGTAGGCGACCACTGCCTTCCCAGTCAGCACGGTGCCCCGGGAGGTCGCCGAGGCCTCGAGCCTGCGCCACATCCCCCACGTGCGCTCGCTGAAGAAGGAGCTGATGATGTTCTGCACGGAGAGGAACGAGAAAAGAACGGCCATGGACGGCACGGCCTGCTCCGCCCCGGTGGCGTCCGCGTACCCGTCCGCGACGAGCATGGATTTGAAGGCGGGCGCCATGAAGGGGATGAGGATCAGTGGGATGACCGTCAATATCAGGGTTCCGGTCGGGTCTGAGAGCTGCAGTCGGATGTTCAGCCGGATGACGGCCGAGAGTTTCTTAAGCATTGTCGTGTTCTTCCTCTCCGACGATTGCGAGGTAGGCGCTTTGGAGGCCCGCCTGGTTGATGCGGACGTCCTCAAGGCGCCGCTCGCGCAGGGCGGGGGAGACGAGCGCCTCGGCGATGAGCGCCCCGGGCTTGGGGATGTCTCCCTCCCGGCGCAGCCACCCGTCCTCCGTCGACCAGCCGTTCAGGGGCGGCGGCGTATGCGCGAACTTCAGGGCGATGGAGGCACGGGCGTGCTCGGCGACCACCCGATCGAGCGTGTCGGCCACCACGACGCGACCCCCGTCGAGGATCGCGATGTCCGCGTTGAGCTCCTCGAACTCGGCGAGGTAGTGCGAGGTGTAGACGACGGCGGCGCCCGCCTCGGCGAGCGAGCGCACCGCCCGCAGGATCCGGCTGCGCGCCTCCACGTCCGCTCCGACTGTCGGCTCGTCCATGAAGACCACCTCCGGCTCGTGCATGATCGCCATCCCGGCGTGCAGCCTGCGCCTTTGGCCGCCGGACAGGTGCTTCGCCCGCTTGGAGCACTGCTCCTCCAGGCCGAGCAGCTCCATGACCTCCGCGGTCCTCGTGCGCGCGCGCTTGCGGGACAGGCCCTGGAGCTGCCCGTAGAACGAGAGGTTCTGGGCGACGGTGAGGTCGGGGTAGACGCCCAGGTCCTGCGGGGCGTAGCCGATGTGCTGGCCGACCCGCTCCTTGGCGGGGTCCGCGCCGCACACGGACACCGTCCCCGAGTCGGCGCCCCTCAGCCCGCACATGATCTCGATGAGGGTCGACTTCCCGGCGCCGTTGCGCCCGAGGAGGCCCAGCACTTGGCCCCGCGCGACGTCGAGGTCGACTCCGCGCAGGACCTCGTGGTCCCCGTAGCTCTTGCGCACGGCGCGCAGGCTCAGGGCCGGTGCGCCCGATTCTGATCCAGGCATGTCTGCTCCTTCAATGGTTAACAGTGTTAACTTCGCTGACGACTGCAAGGTTAACAGTGTTAACTCATGGGTGCAAGCCCGGGCCGCGCGGTGGTGGGAATACTGCCCCCGCCCCGTGGGGGCGCTGCGGTCGGCGCGCGGGACCGGGGCGGTGGAAGGGCCGGCGGACCCCTACGCCTCTTCGTCGTCCGCCGAGGCGTCCGGGGTCGCGGCCCGCGCCCGTTCGCGCAGGCGCTTCAGCCATTCCAGGCGCTCCTTGAAGCGCCTCTCATTGCCCTCCTCGGTGGGCCTGTAGTACTCGGCGCCCGCGAGCGAGTCGGGCAGGCACCGCATGTCGGCGGCCACCTTGTCGGCCTCGTAGTGCGCCAGCCTGTACCCCTGCCCGTATCCCAGGTCCTTCATGAGGCGGGTCGGGGCGTTGCGGATGGCGAGGGGGACGGGGTCGGCCTGGGTTCGCAGCGCGTCCTTCCTCGCCCGCCCATAGGCGATGTAGGAGCTGTTCGACTTCGGCGCCAGCGACAGGTAGATGACGGCCTCGGCCAGGTGGACCGAGCACTCGGGCATCCCGATGAAATGGCAGGCGTGGAAGGCGTTGACCGCGACGCCCAGGGCGTTCGTGTCCGCCAGGCCCACGTCCTCGGAGGCGAAGCGCGTGATGCGCCGCGCCACGTACAGGGGGTCCTCGCCGCCCTCGAGCATGCGCGCCAGCCAGTACACGGCGGCGTCCGGATCCGAGTTGCGCATCGACTTGTGCAGCGCGGAGATGATGTTGTAGTGCTCCTCGCCGTCCTTGTCGTAGAGCAGGCTCCTGCGCGAGGTGCACTGCTCGACCGTCTCTGCGGTGACCGTGGTCGCCCCGCCGTCCTCGTCGCCGTTGAGGACCGCCATCTCCAAAGTGGACAGGGCCACGCGCGCGTCGCCGTCGGCGAAGGTCGCGATCGCGCGCAGCAGGTCGTCCTCGATGCGCACGTCCTGGTTGCCGAAGCCCCTGGGGTCGGTGAGGGCTCGGCGCATCAAGCCAACCAGGTCCTCCTCGGTCAGGCCGTTCAGGACGAAGACCTTGCAGCGCGACAGGAGGGCGTTGTTGACCTCGAAGGACGGGTTCTCGGTGGTCGCGCCGATGAGGATGATCGCCCCCTTCTCGACGAAGGGGAGGAACGCGTCCTGCTGGGCCTTGTTGAAGCGGTGAATCTCGTCGACGAAGACGATCGTGCGGCTGCCCATGGACGCCTGCGCGTCCGCCTGCTTCATGACCTCGCGGATCTCCTTGATGCCGCTGGTGACCGCGGAAAAGTCGATGAACGAGGCGTGGGTGTGGCGGGCGATCACGCGCGCCAGCGTTGTCTTGCCGACCCCGGGAGGCCCCCAGAAGATCATCGAGGGCGTGCGGTCGGCCTCGATCATGGAGCGCAGGGCCTTGCCCGGCCCGATCTGGTGGGACTGTCCCACGACCTCGTCGAGGGAGGTGGGGCGCATCCGGTCGGCCAGGGGCCGCGTGTCCTCGCCGGAGTCCTCGAACAGTGAGTGTTGCTGGCCTGGCTTCATGGGTGAGCCCTCCTGGTGGTGTCACGAATCCCGTTCCTGAACCCCAGAGTAAGACGAGGTGCCCTCATCTGCGTCCCGCCGATCGCCACCCACACGCCCCCACTCGATTACCGCCTCTGGCGGTATAGTTGTGGCGGTAATAGGGGGTGGTCATGGCCTGCGAGCCGTCGTTCGAACGCACTGACGTTATCGATGCGCTCTGCATGGAGATCGCGGAGCTGGTCGGTATGCTCTCGCCGCAGGCTCCGCTGTCGACCAGCCCCACGCTGCGCAGGGAGCTTCGGATCCGCATGATCTACTCCTCGCTGGTGCATCTTCCACTTCGAGTTCGAGTTCTGCCACCCCTTTTCAGATGGGAATGGCCGGATGGGACGGCTCTGGCACACGCTACTGTTGTCGCGGTGGCGTCCGGTGCTGGCCTGGGTGCCCATCGAGTCCGCGATCAGGAGGCGCCAAGCAGACTATTACGAGGCCTTGGCGCGCTCCGGCGCGGCCGGCTCGTGCGAGGATTTCGTGGAGTTCATGCTTGAGGCAATCAGGGAAGCCATACTTCCGTACGCGCGGCCAGAGAGTGCAGCGGACGCAGAGCGCGCCCGTGCGCTCGCTTTCTTCCGTGACAACACGCGGTCAACCGTAGCCCAGCTCGCGCAGCACCTCGGATGCTCGAAGCGAACCGCTGAGCGCATCGTCGCGCAGCTCAAGGAAGAAGGCGTGCTCGAGAGGCAGGGGAGTCCTCGTTCGGGTTCGTGGTCTGTCCACGCCGACCATAATTTGACTTATTCCTAGGCAGACAAGGAGTCCGACAATGAAGTACGCCAAGACGGTGGTGTTGAAGGGCGGGGTGGAACTCCTGGTGAGGAATGCCGTCGCCTCGGACGCCCGTGCGCTGCGCGAGACCACGCAACGCACGCATGCGGAAACTGACTACCTGCTGTCCTACCCGGATGAGCAGAGCGCCGACGATGAACAAGAGGCCCGCTCCCTGGAAGAAACAGAACGCAGTGGCAATGAGGTTGAACTCGTTGCCGTGATCGACGGGCGCATCGTTGGAAGTGCAGGAGTGTCAGCAGTGCGCAGTAGGCGTAAGGTTGCGCACCGGGCGCGTTTTGGGATCAGCATCCTCAAGGAGTACTGGGGGATGGGGATCGGCCGGGCGCTGGTGGATGCGAGCATTGACTGTGCTCGGCAGGCGGGCTACACCCAGCTTGAACTCGAAGTCGTGGCGGACAACGAACGGGCGGTGTCCCTTTACCGTCGCGCAGGGTTCGAGGAATACGGGCGCAACCCCCGGGGCTACCGGTCCGCGTCTGCGGGCTACCAAGAACTCGTGTACATGAGGCTGGAACTGTAGCGCTACGAGGGCGGCGCCAACCTTCCGGGATGTCAATGTCCGATCAGGTAACGATGGAGTGCAGGAATCGTAAGCATTACTCGATTGAATGTTCTTGAGGCGAGGTAAAACAAAGCTGGCCGGCTAATTCTTCTAAAAAGAAGCTCAAGAATGAGTGGGAATTTTGACAAAATCTCTAATTTTGAGAGTAGAATCCTAGTCTGTTGGCAATAATGCAGCGATCTCTCAGGATAAAAGCAGGAATAAAGTTGTTCTAGGTCGCACGCTATTCGTTGGTGAATAGAGGGGCGGTCGCGCTTTCCTGAAATGAGGGCAGGTTATTTGTTGTCTGCGTTTTTATTGGAGAAGTTCATAGTTGAACGATGAGACTCAAGGAAGAGTGTCAATGGTCCCTCAGAGTGATTCTGAAGAAGCAACAAACAAAGAAACAGTGAAGCCTCTGACGCGGCGGCTGGTTTATATCGCGATCGCCGTCCTCGTTGTAATCGTGTTTTCTTGCTACCTGTTTATCGTTGCGCCTCATAATCGAGCAATGCGTGAGTTTCAGGATGCTGCTTCTGTTGTCCAACAGAAGAATGCTGAACTGCAGGAGAAGATTGAAGCAGGCCAGCAGGCATTGGATACAGGAGAAACGCCCTTTGATATTGCGACAAAAGATAGTCTTACGGTTCTGATTGCGAACTCGAAACAAGAGTTGCGCCAAATTCCTAATGATTTGCCATATATGGCAAGCGAAATCGACAAGAAGACAGAAGAACTTCGACAGCCACTTGACTTCGCTCAGGATATTCAAAAACTTCAGGAAGCAAAAGAGGGATTTGAGAAGAGCGTTCGCCAACTGAAACAAGTTACTGCACCGACTCAAGACTTCGTCGTATCGCGTCTAGGTCAAGTTGCCGACGTCTCGGATCTTGCGCCAGTGACTGAAGAGAATGATCCTAATCATCATCTCAATAAACCTCGTGGTTATACCGCTGCTATTTTCTTTAGCTACAGCAAGGTCAAGGATCAGTATGGTCAGTATGCGGGGAAAAACTCAATCGAAAAAGGTACGGCTGGTGGTGGCTGTATTGAAGTGTTTGCAAATGCTGAAGACGCGAATGCGCGAAACGATTATCTGTCCTCGTTTGATGGCAACGGATTATTCGATTCTGGTTCGCATGAGGTCGTTGGTACAGTACTGATTCGAACTTCGCATGATCTGACGGCAACTCAGCAAAAAGAGCTGACTGCAGAGATTAAATCAGCGCTAACCGCGGTCCAATAAGATCGCGGAATGGCCCATCGGTAATTGGCCGGATCTGATCTCTAAGAGAATGGATCCGGCCAATTGGTGCCTTGTCTAATGGAGAGCAATCGTGGGAGCGATCGCCGCTGGCGTCGCGATCCCTTAGTTCTGAGAAGCAGTCTCCGCGAGGAAATCGTTGACCTCAGCGGTGAACTCCTCGGGGTTCTGGAAGAGAGAACCGTGCCCGGCGTGCGGGTAGATCACCAGGCGTGAATCCTTGATGCGCTCGTGCATGTCGTAGGAGTTCGGGGTTGGCACCATGTCATCGGTGTCCCCGTTGACGATCAGGGTCGGCATCGTGATGAACGACAGGTCGTCGGCGGGGGCGGTGCCCCAGCGCTTGATCGTGCGCAGCTGACGCAGGAACGATCGCACAGCCATGGGTTTGTCCGCGTGCTCTTTCGCGCGAGAGTTGAGGCGGGTGAGGACCTTGCGTGCCTCCGCTTCGCCGTGTGCGTCATGCGTGTAGAAGATGTATCGCCTGGGATCCGTGCGGTGTAGCGCCGCGCGGAACATGTAGCGGAATGTCGTGGAAGTGACCTTGTCGATGCCCAGGCCCGCGCGCGGACCCGTACCGACCAAGATAAGGCGCTCGACCAGCTCGGGATCGTGACGCACAACCTCCTGCGCGATCATCCCGCCCATCGACAGGCCCAACAGGTCAACCCGGTCGTAGCCCAGGCCTCGGACAATGCGAGCAGCCTGCAGGCCCGCCTCCTCGAGGGTGGAGGGAACGGTGCCGCCGCTGGCGCCCACGCCCGGCAGGTCCACCAGGATCAGGTGGCGACTCTTCGCGAGCTTATCCACCAGGCGCGGGTCCCAATTATCCAGGTTGGCCGCCAGGTGCACGAGCATGACGAGGGGGAGGCGCGAGGCGCCCGCGGACAGCTCGCGGTAGGCGATCTGCGTGCCGTCGACGGTGATGAACGAGGTGGGGGCGGTCAGGTAGCTCACTGGAAGTCTCCAATGCGAACGATAGTCTTGCCCTGCGAGCCGTCGGCGCGCACCTTGGCCAGGGCCTCGTTGATCTGGTCGAGGGTGAAGGTCGCGTCGATCGACGCCGTCAGCGGGCGCTCGACCGGGAAAAGGGACGCGATGCGCTCCAACTGAGCGCCATCCTCGTGGACGAAAATGAAATCGTAGGTTTGCTTCTTGCGCGCGGCCATCGCGTCGTACTTGCGGCCCGCGAGGGACAGGAGGAATCGCTTGTACCAGGGCATGCCCATGCGTCGGGCGAAGCGGCCGTTGGGCATGCCGCGCAGCGACACGAGCCGGCCGCCTTCCTTGAGGACTGAGAACTCGGTCGGCAGCTCGCGGTCGCCCAGTGTATCGAGCACCAGATCCACCTCGGACAGGACATCCGCGTAGTTTTGCTTCTTGTAGTCGATAAAGATGTCGGCGCCGAGAGCGCGCACCCGCTCCTCGTTCTCTCCGTTGCCGTTCGTAGCGACCGTTAGGCCCAGGCTCTTGGCGACCGGAATCGCCATCGCGCCGAGCGACCCGGTGCCGCCAGAAATGAACACCGTCTGGCCGGGCTTTGCGTCCATGAGTTCGAAGGACTGCATGGCGGTGAGGGCCGTCAGCGGCACGGTCGCCGCTTCCTCCAGGGAGAGGTATTCGGGGACGTGAGCCAGTGTGCCGGCGTCCACGGCCGCAAACTCGGCGAATGCGCCGATCTTACTCAGCGGCATGCGGCCATACACGCGGTCACCGGGTTCGAAACCAGTCACGCCCGCGCCGACCTTCTCGACGACGCCGGAAAACTCGTTACCCATGACGAGGGGGAGAGCGTAGGGGGTGATCAGCTTGACCTCGCCGCGCATGATCATGTTGTCCAGCGGGTTGACCGCCGCGGTGTGGATCTTGACGAGCACCTCGCTCGAGGTGGGGGTAGGGGTGGGAATGTCGCGCACCTCGAGGTCGGTGGCGTTCTTGTCGTAGCGGGTCAGGATTGCGGCTTTCATTGGGGTCCTTCAGTTGCTGTGGATGGGGGAAATCTGTGAGCGCATCTGTTCGATGCAGTCGGCCAGGGTGGTCTGTGCGAGTTCGCGTTCGACGGCCTCGTTCTGCTTGTGAAACACGTTGGCGAGCGTCGGCCGGATGTGTGCCCCGACGATGCACTCGTCGTTCGGGTTCTCGTGAATGTCGAAAAGTTGGATCTGATCCGTGTCAGTGACGGCGCAGTAGACGTCGCGCAGGGAGATTTCGTGCGCTGGCTTTGTGAGCGTGAAGCCGCCCGCCGCGCGGCTGGACTCGATGAATCCCGCCTTCGCCAGCGGAGCCGTTAGCTTGCGAATGTAGCTGGCGTTGGTGCCCACGCTCGCCGCGATGGCGGTCGAGTTGATGGGGGATTCCGCCTCGGAGATGAGGATGAGCGCGTGAATCGCGGAAGAGAACCGAGTGTCCATCACCTTGTCCGTTTCTGTATCAGATACAGATACAGTAAATGTTGTGTTGTTGAAGTGTCAATGCGAGGCGATGTGATGTGGGTTATGTCGGTATCTGTGCCGAGCGAGCATATGGAGTATTTGAAGCTGCTTTTCAAGCCTCATAACGTCGCAAAGATTGGCGCCTGGCGTACCCTTAAACCGTGAAAATCCTTGTCGTCCCCATGCTGGCTCGCTCGCAGATGGGCGGACCCTGGTCGCGTGCGCAGCAGATCGCCCGCGCGTTCCTCAGTCGTGGCCACGAGGTTACGCTCGCTTGGGGAGACGACGGAAACTGCGTCGATCCGGTCTCTGCGACATTTGAAATTCCTGTTCCTTCGCCCCTTGGCCTTCCCGAGGCCATCGCGCGCCACACCTTTCCGCTGGCTTCTCGCCTGGGGCTGATGGGTCGCAAGCCCGTTCATAGTTTCGAAGAAGTGCTGTGGTTAACGGGCTCTTTGGATTATCGCTACAGCTGCGCGGCAGTCGAGAAGCTGCGTGATTTCATACGGACATGGCACCCCGACGTCGTCTACTCCGAATTTAACTTAGCCGCGGTGATCGCCGCCCGCGCCGAGGGAATCCCATGCATGGGTAGCGGTTCGCAGCCGACGACCGCTGCTTATGCCTCAAACCCGCGAAAATCAGCGGGAATTCGACGCCTGCTGCGCGAGATGTGCATGCCCGCCCCGGCCTCGTCGCTGAGTATTCTCGAGGGGATGAAACGCCGCTTCATCCCGAGCTGCCCGACCCTGGAACCGTGGGCGGGGGAGCGCGCGATCTACTGCGGGTTCCTGGACGAGCCGCCTGCACTGACAGTGACGCGTCGCGATTGTGCGCTCGTCTACCTCGGTTCGGGCAGCGTGCCCGCGGGAGTTGCCATGCGCGCCGGGCGAGAACTCGCCGAGGTGCTGAGCTGCGACGTCTACGTCGCCGGTGTGCCCGAAGCGGTCTACACCGCAGCTGGCCACAAAGTGCACTGCGCGCCTCGCCTCAACTTTGCCGAGCTCCTCCCTCGCGCCCGCGTCATGGTCCATCACGGTGGGCAAAACTCGATGATGGACGCGCTGGCGTACGAAGTCCCCCAAGTCGTCGTTCCCGGGCGTGTTTTCGAGCGCCAATTCAACGCCGAGGCCGTCGAGCGTACGCACTGCGGCCTGAGCGTTCGCGCACCTAAGCCCGCTCTTATTGCCGAGGCCGCGCTGCGCCTCGTCGATGAGTCCGCCTTGACCTCGGGGATCCGAGGGGTGCGCGACGAACTGTCGGCATTGGGTGGAACTGGGCGGATTGTCCGCGAGGTTGAGCAATTAGTCGACGCGCGCCCTGAGAATGACTGATCCAGGCATCTTGAGGCAAGGTGTTTGCGCCATTTGGGCTTCTTGAACCACGGGAGTTTGCGTTATTCGGGCCTCGTTGGCACCGTTTGGAGGCATTGACACAAGTTGGAGCTTTGGAAGAGCGGTTTTTGGGGTATGCGATGCGTCCAAGTGGTGTCGATCCCGCCGGGTGGTGTCGATCCGGCCTAACAGTGTCAGTCGTGCTGAGTAGCACCGGCCAGGCCGTCTAAGCCGATGCTGCGGAGAGGAGTCCCGTCTAAACCGACGCTGCGAGAGGAGCCGCCACCGCCGGCGCGTTCAGTTCCACCCGCGCAGGATGGCCTCGAGGCCTCGCTCGAACTGGGTGGAGAAATCGTAGCGGTCCTCAAGGAGATCTCGGATGAGTGGACGCAGTGCCTGCGCATCCTCCGGACTCAATGCGGCGCTTGCGGCCTGCAAGTCGACGGGCTGCTCAGGGGTGCCGCCCACGGGTGGGACGACTTCGGCGGCAACGAATGCCGTTGTATAAATCGATACAGCGTTGATCAATCCGAGCATATCCGCGTTCGGAGTAAAACCTCGCCGGGCTAGTGCCAGAAACACGCGCGCCAGCTGAGAAAGCTGCTCGGGAGTCGACATCGGGTGCGTGAGCAGCAACATGACCGTGCCCGGGTGCGCGCGAAGCGTAGCGGCCAGACAGTACGCGTACTCGCGCATGTAGGCCAGCAGTGGCGAGGCCGAGGCGACCTGGGGTGCTCCCGGCGCGGCGGGCCTAGCCTCGGCAGAAGCTGTGGCCTTGGAGCCCTCTGGCGTGTCCACTTTTCCGCCCTCAACGCGAGCCAAAAATGAGTCGAAAGTCAAACGCCAAACCTGCTCAGCAATGCCCTCCAGGAGCGCCGCCTTGTCTGGGAAATGGCGATAAAACGCGGCTTGGGACACCCCTAGGCGCTTTCCCAAGGACCGTAGAGAGAGCGCGGAGAGTCCCTCCTCATCAACCAATTCGAGCGCAGCAGACAAGATCACGTCTCGCGATAGCGCGCGCTGCTTCGATTGAGGCATGGACTCTCCGCTCCGGTGTTTACTCCTTGTGATACCGAAACTTTATCAGTGCAAGTGCGGCGAACGTGGCGAAGAATCCCAACAATGCGCCGATTTGTGGGGCGATATCAGTGAAACCAAGTCCGTCCAAGCTGACCTTGTTGATTGCTGAGTTCGCCCAGTAGGCGGGGGAGAGGCGTGCGGCGTGCTGTGCCCAGTCAGGGAAGGAAGAAACGGTGCAGAATGCTCCGCCGATTCCTGCGGCAAGCATGCCCACGATGTTCGACATGGATAGAGCGGCATCGCGACTATGTGACCACAAGGCGATCGCGACGCCTAGGGCCGATAGGACCGCCGAAAAACACAGCAGAACCACCATCAGCGCAACAAGAGAGCCCTTCGGGCGATATCCGAAAATCGCAGCGCCGAGCAGGAGAACGACCGTAATCTGAACGCTCTGCATGATGTATGCAACCAGAGCCTTACCGCTCAGGATAGACGCGCGCGAGGTCGGGGAGGCCTCGAGGCGCTCCCACGTTCCCCAGGAATGCTCATTGAAAAACGAGCCAATGATGTTCTGGACGGCGAGGAAAGAAAACAGAATCGCCATCGAGGGAACCGCCTGTTCAGCACCGGTGGCACCCGTATATCCGTCGGCCAGGAGCATTGACTTGAACGCCGGCATCATGAAGGGGATCAAGACAAGCGGAATCACCGTCAGGATGAGTGTCGGCGCGGGGTCGGTGAGTTGGAGGCGGATATTCAAGCGGGTCATTGCCCACAGTTGCTTAAGCTGCGACATGGTCACTCTCCTCGATGATGTGCAGGTACGCGTTATGCAGGCTCGGTTGGTCGATCTTTACGTCGACGAGGCGCGCTCCCGCCAAAGCTGGCGAGGCCAAGGCTTCGCCGATGCGCGTACCCGGATCGGCCTCGTCCCCGCTGTGGCGAAGAACGTTACCCTCAGCGCTCCATCCGTCGAGCGGTGGAACGAGGCGGTCGAAGGTGAGGGTGACCTCGGCGCTGCCGTGGGCGGAAATGATCTCCTCGAGACTTCCGCTGGCAACGATCTGACCCTCGCTCAGGATCGCAATGTCGGAGTCAAGCTCCTCGAACTCCGCCAGGTAGTGCGAGGTGTAGATGACAGCTGCACCTTCCTCGGCCAGTTGGCGGACCGCGCGTAAAATCTGGCTTCGCGCTTCAACATCCGCTCCGACCGTGGGCTCATCCATGAAGATCAGGCGAGGCTTGTGCATGATCGCCATTCCCGTGTGGAGCCTGCGCTGCTGACCACCCGAGAGGTGCGAGGCGCGTTGGCCTTGTTTCTCGGTCAGTCCAAGAAGGTCCATCACTTCGCCGGCGCGCTGGGCGGCTTCACGGCGGCTGAGCCCGTGTAGCTCTCCGAAGGCGGTGAGATTCTGGGCAACGCTCAGGTCTGGATAGATGCCGAGATCCTGCTGCGCATATCCGAGTAGCTGGCCGATGTTGTGCGTTGCGGGATTCTCACCGCAGATGCGGACGTTGCCGGCATCTGCTTTGCGCAGGCCGCACAGAATGGTGATGAGTGTGGACTTTCCAGCGCCATTTCGTCCGAGCAGTCCAAGGATCTGCCCAGGCTCGACGCGAAGGTCGACTCCGCGCAGAACTTTGTGGGTGCCGTAACTCTTGTAGATTCCCTGAGCCTCGAGGGTGGGTGAGTGTGGTTGTGACACGGTCATTCTCCCATCGGTTAACAGTGTTAACTATGTGTCGAGATAGAGGTTAACACTGTTAACTCGTGGGCGCAATACGGTCCGAAAAACTGAGGGGAAAGGCCCTACTGATGCGGGAAAAGCAGCGGCAGAGCGTGGCTGAGTTGGCGCGAAACCGAGGCTAGGGAGTGTGTCCCACCTTCGTCGATCCACACTTGCAGGCTCTGGGGCGTCATCAGCGTCGGATACCTGCGGTAAAACTCGCCGAGCTGCGGA
>ERZ773263.1261-NODE-1261-length-15365-cov-11.623971_pt1 | contig 15365 bp, 12 predicted proteins | sample MGYA00511076_ERZ773263 | MGnify/ENA primary metagenome ERZ773263 (study PRJEB29015, sample SAMEA2738155) | human oral metagenome | biome: human oral; feature: human-associated habitat; material: saliva | place: China | collected 2195 ... | reverse complement strand
TCAAGGTGTTCCTTAGGTAGTTCTTTTCCTTTTACAAAACTACGAGTCGTACGATAATCTAGCATCGTTTTAATTACTTCATTCATATGTTACCTCCGAAAATTTCTAGTAATAGTAATTTAATTATAACGTGAAAAAGAATAGAATGAAAGGAAATAGGCTGGTAAGGTACAACATTTTTAATCTTTCTTTATATTTTAACAATGATTATTTTCATAAAAACATTCTAGAATAATCCTACTATCATTTATAAAAATATTAGTAGACGACCCTAGTTTTAATTCTGCATTATTAAGAAATAACATTTCATATTCATTCATCTTATTTTCATCAAAAATTGAAATATATGCACCTACTACACCTTTTTTTGCATGTATCTTTAATACACATCTATTATCACAAACATACCTATGTTCTCCATTTAGTATATTTTCCCTTAATAAAGTTGTACTCATAAATCCCTTATCAATAAATACAGTATTAAGTTTCATATCCCTTATTATCTTTTCAAAGGTAAGGTCATCCACAATTCTATAGACAATAATATCCTCACTCAAGCTACCCGCAGATTTTAATTGTTCAGCTAATTCGCTTCCTATATTCTTAAAATAATCATCACTGGGAACCTTTATTCCCCTAAATTCCTCATTTATATATTGATAAGCATTTCCCATATAGTGATCTACCGATGTTATCCCACCATTTGACTTCCGAATTTCAGCTTTCCAACTTTTATATCTCTCTTCAGTCCATTTCATAACTTCCTCTTCATCTTTAAATTTTTTAAAATTTTTTAAGTTCGATTCTTCTGTTATTACTTTTCCATTAAAATACTTGTTAATTAGATACTTTAGAGCATCATCTATATCTTCAATATCTTCTAAGCCAACATTGTAATTTACTATTATATTAGTATTAGTGCATCTCTTTTCTTTTAAATTTTCATTTTTTAGAATTTTTAATTCATATTTTTTTGTAATACCAAAAAATTCATAATTTTATTTATAAATTTCATATAAACCTCCTTTTCAATAAAAAAATATAACATATAGTATATATACTAAAATATCATTTATAATTAAATACTTAATTTTTATTATAAAATAAACTTTCTTGATTAAAATTACAGAACATTTTCATTTTCATTTTCATAAAGTCTTACATTTCATTACCAACTTCTTAAAATTTTTAAGATTTAAAGGTGTCGTTAAATCAATTAGCTTATTACCTATAGTTCCAGAAAGTATTCTATCTTTATTCATAAAAATCTACCTTGTTATCAAATTAAGTAATGACTCATAGTTATCTACTACATCATATACTACTTCATTATTACTTATTGCTTTAAAGTGTTTTTTAGCACAATGTATTTTCGATTGTTCAATAGTACGTAACTCTAGTGAATCCATGTTTCCTTTTGTTTCAGCTATAAAGTAAACATGTTTAACAGAACCTTCATGGAAAGCTATAGCCCAGTCTGGATTATATTTCCCAACTGGTGTTGAAATATAAAAACTATTTGGCAATTTAACATAAACAGCAACACTATTATTTATATCTAAATCACTAGCAAACCTTTTTTCATTTGTTGAATCATAAACAATATGGTCATATAAATGTTTTTTTGCTTTCATTGCATTCACATCTAGTTTACCTTTGATTGTAGCATCTGTAAAAATATTCACATCATATTTTTCTTCCATAACATTATATGTAATATGCTCAATAACTGCTGTTGCCTTCTCTGAGTTTATAATCGAAATAGCTTTAAGTATAAATTCTTCTGGATTAAACTTGAATTGTTCAAAAACATATGGTTTTATACCTTGTAAAATACGAACAACTGCTTTTCTAGTTAAATCAGTACCCTCTACAATTTTTCCTATTAAATCATATTTTACATTAGAGCCTACTATTGAATGATCTGTGTAATTACTGGCTTCTTCTTTAACAAATGATTTACCAGCTAATAATTCTTCTTTAGATTTAATTTTATTCATCACTCCACTTTCAACTTTAAATTGTAGTTTAGTAACTGCTAAATTTTGGTCTAGAGCATTAATAGCTTTTTCTATAAGTTCTTCTGTATCGAAGTCAACTACATAAATAGATTTAGAATTAATTTTCTTCCACAATTCTTTAAATTCTTTCATAGCTAACTTATTCTCATCCAATTTAAGTTCAACATTATTTTGTCTAGCATCTTCAATAGTAAATAATTTGTTATCATAAACTGAATCTAGAATAGAAACAATCTCATTTACATAAGGCATTAACTCATCATCAAATTCAATTGTACCATTTTTCTTATCTTCGTAGTATTTATCCGTTAATGTATGTTTCTTATCAATATATTTATTAGAAATTAATTCAAACTGAATAGCATCAGCTAATTCACTATCTACTTGAATCTCTTCTCCATTAATACCTTTTAACACACGTCCAATAAATAGTTCCTCTGTGATTTTAACAGGACGGTCTGCTACAGCTTCTGCAAATTCGCTTTGCAATCCTTTAGCAAAACTATCATAGCTTTCACTAGCAATTATAGTTAGCACATTAACATTATGTACTTCGTTTCCTAAAGCATTAGCATCCATTCTGTCACCACGATCGTTTACGCATAGTCTTAAACCACGTCCAACCTCTTGTCGTTTTCTTACGTCACTCGTACTTTGTTTTAATGTACAAATTTGGAAAACGTTAGGATTATCCCATCCTTCCCTAAGTGCTGAGTGTGAGAAGATAAAGCGAACTGGTGATTTTTTCGGATCACGATTTAATAATAATTCTTTATTTTTCATTATTAAATCATATGTATCTATATCATTTTCACCACTTGCACTCGTCTCATTTCTTTTTAATTTAGAATCTACTAACTTACCTTTTTTGTCTATTGAGAAATAACCAGCGTGCGTTGAACTCTTATCAATTTCATTTAAATAGTTTTGATACTCTGTTTCACCAAATTTTATTTTCAAGTTTGACACTATATCGTTATACTCTTCTTCAAACATTTGTGCATAGATACCATTATATTCACTTCCAGCTTCATCATAACATTTATATTTTGCAACTTCATCAATAAAGAACAATGATAGTACTTTTATACCCTTATTGAATAACTCTCTTTCTCTTTCAATATGTGATAGAATAGTTTCTCTTATTTGAATTCTACGAAGAACATCTTCATTTACATTACCTATAACATCACCAGCATAGATTTTTTTACCATTTATAAATTCAATTGAATTGTCTCTTCCATCTATTTTAGTAATAGTAAATCCATTTTTGTATTCTTCTAATTCACCTGAATTATCATATAAATTAAATCCTTCATTTACTATTCTTGTGATTTTTTTAATCTCTTTTGATGTTTTATAATCAAATTGAATAGTCGCTGTAGGTGCAGCTTTTGAAAGGTTAATTCCTTCTAAATATACATATCCCTCTGTTGAACTACTACCAGTTTCAGTTATCCCTTTAACTGATATTCTTTTAACAAGTTTTTTGTTATATGCTTCTAGTGCATCTAACCTATATACCATATTATAAATACTATCTTTTTTATGTGTTGCAGAATATCGTAAAGTCATTAAAGCATTAAACTGCTCTAAATTTTCCTTTGTCTTCTTACCTTCAACTGATTGAGGTTCATCTATTATTACTATTGGATTAGTTTTAGCTATGACATCAATAGGTCTTCTCGAACGAAATTCATCCAATTTCATATAAATACGTCTTGCATTTTTACCAGTAGCATTAAAGGCTTGAGAATTAATAATCATAACATTGATTGAATTATCTGAGGCAAACTGTTCTATTTGATTTAACCTACTAGAATTATATACGAAATATCTTATTTTCTTACCATATTCTTCTGCAAAATGATCTTGTGTTATTTCGAAACTCTTATGAACCCCTTCGCGAATAGCAACAGATGGCACGACAACAATAAACTTACTCCAACCATATTTTTTATTTAATTCATACATAGTTTTTATATAAGTATATGTCTTACCTACACCTGTTTCCATTTCAATAGTTAGGTTATAACGTCCCTCTAACTTTTCAGATACTTTTATATTATTTTCCTTCTGTATCGTATTAATATTCTCTAGAATTTTAGAATCAGTTAACCTTGGAATTATCGGTTCATTTCTCCAACCAGTAAAATCATCTAATAAAGTTTCTCTACCATCTCCACTATCAATCATATAGGTAGAAGTTAAAAGAGGTTGATCACTAAAAACATCTACAACTGCACGCGCAGCATCTTTTTGAAATTTCTGATGTTTAAATTGTAATTTCATTTTTTCTCCTTCCTAAATAACTTTTATTTTTGTATTAGGTGACAACAGTTTAAATATTTCTCTAGTATTTATTTTCTCTGCACTATTTTCGAAACTACTATCTCTAAATACAGCTCGTAGTGGAGTTAGCTTAGCAATTTCTTTCATTACATTTTCAGAAATATTTTCCTCAAAACACGCAATTAGATCCCCATCATTATAGTCGTGCACCACACAACCATCTATTTCAAAAGATTTATACGATAAAGATAAAGGTAGTCCCCATTCTAATAAACATCCAAATAATAAGTCTAAATCCGTTCTATCTTCCTTAATATTTGATTCAAGTGAAGATAAGAAATCCTGAGTAATTTCATTTGGTGCATAATACACATCTTTCATATTCGAACTATCAACTTTTAATACTCTAAAGCCAATATCTAAATCTAAAGTTAATAATGTATTTTCACTTTTAATTTTATCTCCTGCTAATCGAATTCGTTCTTTAGCAATTTCTGTTATGTAAGGTGTTTTATTTTTCTTGGTTAGATACTCCAATGCAGTTTCAATTACTTTTTTAGTTAAACTACTAGCATTTTTTAACGAATCATATAAATTTTCTGGTAATTGTACTAATATATATTTTCTCTTACCTCCATCTAAAGCATTCAATTTCATGGTTGCGTGGGCAGTAGTTGCTGAACCTGAAAAGAAATCCAATATAATAAATTCTTTTTCATCTAGTAAACTAATTAATAAATTAATAAATCCTATATTTTTTGAAGCAGAAAAAATTGTATTACTTGTTCCAAATAACTCTTTTAATTCTGTACCTGCACCTGTTGTTGTCAAGTTTAAAGAATATTCTTCTTTGATTCCATCTACTATAGCTTCATATTTTTTATTTACCAGTTGACTTTTCATTCTAATTTTATCACTAAAATTCTTTTCATATATTTTTTCTGTTGAAAACTCTAACGCTCCTTCTCTATACAATTCCAAAAATTTTTCTTTACTATATGTATTCTCAACAAGGTTAGTACCTCTGTAGGAGAAATATTTTTTATATCCTTGAGATAATAATCTATAATCCTCTTCACCAAAGTGTTCATTTTTCAATTTTATCTTTTTCGATTCTCTATTGTAATAAACAGAATAATTTTTGTTCGAATTTGTATTAGTTACTAAATTATTATACTCATCCTCTCCAACTAATACTCTCTTTCCACTTCCATGCACATATTTTCCATCCTCATCCAACTTCATGTCTGAAGCATTTTTTGGTATGTTTTCTATAAAATATGCCAAATTCTTATCTTTAGAATAAATTAAACAATATTCTGAACTCACAGAGATAAATTTAGAATTTTTTCTACCTTTTGGATTATTTTCTACAGATAATAGTCCAATAAAATTCCCTTCGCCAAAAACTTCATCACAAATTTTCTTCAAATTCTCAACTTCGTTATCATCTATACTAATAAATATAACACCATCTTCTCTTAGTAAATTTTTTGCTACTAAAAGTCGCGAATACATCATCGAACACCAATCCGAGTGAAAACGACCATTTGAATCAGTATTTTTAAACAAACGATTTTCGTCTTCATCATATTCTCCACTTTTTTCAGCGTATTCTTCGTTACTAATTTTATAATCATCATTGTAGATAAAGTCATTACCTGTATTATAAGGTGGATCAATATATATCATTTTTACTTTTCCTAGGTAACTTTCTTGAAGAAGTTTTAATACTTCAAGATTATCTCCCTCAATATATAAATTCTCTGTATTACCCCAATCTACACTTTCTTCTGGGGCTGGACGAAGAGTTTTTCTTATAGGTTTGTTAGCTTCAACTATCGACTCTTTTTTCCCTACCCATGTGAATTCATACGCTTCTTCACCGTCGACTATATCTTCTGATAGCATTTGTTTTAACACTTTAAAATTTATTGATTTTTTTAGTTTTCCATTTTCATCTTTGGATTCTGTAACACAATTAGGAAACAGAGCTTCTATTTTTTCTACATTTTGAGAAGTTAAGTTTAACGACTCCATTCTCATTTTTTCCATCATTTTACCTCTTAAAAAATTTTATTTTAACAAACTACTTATTTTTTTATTTAATTCTTTTAATTCAGTATTTAATTCTACTTGTCTATTAAATTGTTTTTCTTTTTTTACTTTTTTAGATAGATTATTAACTTGTTTTTGTATTTTTTCATATTCTATACTACTTAATACTCTCTCTTTTAATGTATTACCTAAAAATTTATCTAATTGATTATTAGAAATACTATTTAATAGATTTTCATATATATTGTCTAAGTTAATACCAGAAAAATGTAACAAATCTTCATCTTCACTTATCCAATCTGAATAAAATATTTTGTGTATGTTAATCGTTCTAGCTTCTCTATTAATTTCTTTATAACTTAATGAGTATTTTTTCTTGTTATTATATTCAAATACAAATAAAATATGATATGGTATATTTTCATCAATAATATATAGAACTGAATCATCAATTTCATAATCATGGAGTTCTACTCTAAATACTTCTATTTCCTCTACTAAACTACCTTTTGCTATATTCATAGTTGTATGATCTATTTTATTTTCCCATGTTATTGACTTTATTTGCTTTACAAAATAATTTTTAGTTTTACTCGAAATAGATGTATGTGTATAAAGATCTTTATAAAACTTCTGTTTAGGTATAAACCTATTAAACTTAGTACTTTTAGGTAATCCTATCATCTTTTCACCTCTTTACTTTATTACAAGAAAACATATTAATTCAAAATCATTTAAACCAGATATTTTAGAAGTTAGTGCAGTAGTTCCCCCAAACTCAAATAAACTATCAATATCTTCCTGTTCTTTCACATTAATTATTGATGCGATTATTTTATTTAATAATTCAGAAACGGACTTCATATTTTTCCCATCATTTGTTTCTTTATTAAAAATACTATATACTTCTTTTATTGGTTTATCTTTATATTTACATAATAAACGCATAGTATCTAATAACTTTTTAGGATTTAAATAATCAGTAAGAATATCGCCATCTCTTCCTATGTAAACCATGTAAAATGGATGTATTCTATTCTTGTTGTCTATATTAACACTATTGTCGATATTCCTTAGAACAAAAATCACACCACTTTTATTTTCATCAGTTGCTTTTACTACAGCATGCATACCTTTAGGTTTTTTATCCATATCACCATTATTTTTAATATGGTCTAATAAATCTAATCTGAATTCGTTTAAACCTAAGTCCATGATAGATAATCCTGTAGACATATCTTCTAAATCTACAACCTCTTTTTGTAATTTTTTAAGTTGTTCTCTTCTGTATTCTAAATCCCCTTTTTCTTCGGCATTTATTAAATCGTCATCACCTGTAGAAGTCATTATTGATATTTTCATCCTTGTTTCTACCCTTGATTTTAAGTTAATATATTCATCCAAATCCATATCTGGCCAGAAGTTCACTAATTGAATACAGTTATTTTTACTTCCAATTCGATCAACTCGCCCAAAACGTTGTATTATTCGAACAGGATTCCAGTGAATATCATAATTTATTAGATAATCACAATCCTGTAAGTTTTGTCCCTCAGAAATACAATCTGTAGCCACTAATACATCAATATCCACCTTATTATCTTTCATCAAAATATCACGATTTTTTGAAATAGGTGAAAAACAAGTAAGTACATTATTTAATGTTGGTCTGAATCCTTTTATTGTTGTCTTTCCGTCAATTGTCCCCGTAATAACAGCAGTATTTAAATCATATTTATTTTTAATATAATTACTTACATGTTCATATAAATACTCAGCTGTATCTGAATATGCTGAAAAAATAATTACTTTCTTATTATCTTTATTTATAGGATTTTCAATTTTATTTGAAATTAACTTCAATAACTCTTGTAACTTTGTATCATGTTTTGGCGTTATATCAGCTGTCATTAATACTAATAATTCTAGAATTTCAGCATCAACTTCTAAGTCTTTTCTCCATGATTTATAATCCATGTCATTAAGTTCAATCTTAACTTTTCTACCAACTGTGAAGAAATCTGTATTCTCGTCATCTATTTCAAACTGCGACTCACGAGCTTCATATAGGTCTAAATCTGATTTACCTGTTTTCTCAAATCTATTAATTTCATTTATAGTATTATCTATAAGTGATTTTATTCTATTTAAAGTTAAACTAAATGAATTCACAGAACTTTCTAATCGTTTTAATAAATTAATACTCATCAATTTTCTAATTCCATCTTCACGACCTGTTTGCGTAAGATTTATTCCTTTATTATGAGTTAACTCTATATATTTTTCTATTTTACTAGGAAATATATACCTTGATGGAGAGTATATGCATAAAGACAACTGAATCAGGTGTTCATAAATATCATTATAATTAATAGCATCACTTAAATCAGTTAACTTGGGTCGAAGTGAAATAGGCTCTTTCCTTTCAGGAAACTTACCTATTTCTGTCGTGTCATAGTATTTTTCTATATGTTTTCTAGAGCGAGCAATAGTTACGCTATCTAAAAGTTCTAGAAAATCAAAATCTAATTTACTTAATAATTCTTGAGTTGTTCTTTGCTCAGTTTCTAATTTACTCCAACTACTAAATGATGCTTGTGCTTGTTTAAATATATCATCTATTGATTTTTTCGTGTTTAGTTTATCAGTTAATATACTTTGTTCACCTTCATAAGCTAAAGCTAGTTGGTTTTTTAAATCTAAAAATCTATTGTTTACAGGTGTTGCTGATAACATTAGTACTTTTGTCTTTACACCTGTTCTAATAACTTTTTCAAGAAGTTTAGTATATCTATTTTCATGTGTAGCAGCATGCGTTCCTACTCCATTCCTAAAATTATGAGATTCATCAATTACAATTAAATCATAATTCCCCCAATTTAAACGATCTAAATCTAAACCGTTAGAAACTCCTCTTTCTCTTGACAAATCAGTATGGAATAAGACATCATAATTCAACCTGTCTTCAGCGATTGGATTATTTATATAATTATCCTTATACGTATTCCAGTTTTCTGATAGTTTCTTTGGACATAAAACTAAAACTGTTTTATTTCTATTTTCATAGTATTTAATTACTGACAATGCGGTGAAAGTTTTCCCTAATCCCACACTATCCGCAAGAATACAACCATTATACTTTTCTAATTTATTGATGATTGCTAATGATGCATCACGTTGGAAGTCATAAAGTAAATTCCAAACCTTACTTTTTTTAAAACCAGTGGCTTCATTAGGTAATACATCCTCTGAAATGTCTTCTAAAAATTCACTGAAAACATGATATAACGTCATAAAGTAAATAAATTCTGGAGAATTTTCTTTATAAGCTGTAGAAATTTTTTCTATAACTTCTTCCGTAACGTCTTGAGTTAGTCCTTCGTTTTCCCAAATTTCTTCAAATCTCTTTAAAAAAGCATTAGATTCTGGAGCTTCTAGTTTTATTACAAAATTAGTTAAATTATTTCCACGTTCACAACCTAAATCAACTGTTGTAAATCCATTGATACCACTATATACTGTATTAAAATCTTCTTTTTTAATAGAAATAAATCTATCAACATGTTGTTTTGTTACATTTGATTTGAATTTTACTTTATTTCTTATCCATTCCGCACATTCTTTTGCAATTGCTTTTTGAGTTAATTCATTTCTTAATTTAACTTCAAATTCTGATCCATAAATAACATTCTCACGATCTAATTTTGGAATATAAAATTCTCTTTTTTGTTTTTCTACACTATCTTTTACAAACGTTGGAGATGTAAATAAAAATCTATATTCTTCCACATCTTGTAATTGATCTTTCACCTCATTATATGCATACATAGAAAAACAGGATGCTGCAATTGAAATTTTGTTACCTTTTTCTATAGTTTTCACTAAGTCATCTTTTAAAAAACTTGTCTTATTATCAATTAATACCACTCTTCATTCCCTCTCTATCTAATAGATTTTCCTCTTGTATAATTTTTTATTTCTTTTTATCTAAAGAAACATCATTCTTTAGTTCAAGTGAAAATGGAATCCCATTATGCATTATAATTTGTCTATAAAATAAATCTATCGCAGTCGCCCTTGTTAAACCTAATTTCTTAAGTATCACTTCCGCTTCTACTTTAATATTTTCTTGTATTCTTACATTAACTGTTGCTGTCTTTATACTAGTCATAATCAACACCTCCGTGCGTCTCTTTTTATTATACACTTATGTATCTCCATTAGCAATACAAATGAGGTACAAAAAGCAATAATTCTAAAGTTTAATATATTATAATTATTGAAGAAATATTAGTCTAATATTTCTTCAATAATTGGTTCAATTCCTCGTATTTTTAATGCTTTTATCCTCCTTTGTGATGAAAATCTATTTTTATCTTTCGCTACATATCTTAATATTCTAGCAGCAACTTCTTTTACTGAATAAGAAAATTCAGGATTATGTTCATTCAGTACATAATAAGACAATTCACCAAAGGGATCCCAAGCAGTATAACCACCGCTGATTCCCCAAATATAATTTTTATATTTTACTTCTACACTTCTTATGATATCAAAAGCTTTTAACTCATCATTTTTCATAACAGTTAGTATAGCATTAGAAAAGCCTTCTCTTTTTTCTACTAGATATTTACAAATATACTCCCCAGATAATCCATCAATAAATTCTTTTACTTCGGTAGTTATATTCCCTATTTTTATTTCTTCAAATATTTTCAAGTTATAATTTTTATTCATATTAATTTCAATTATATTTTTTATAGCATCATACATTTCTCCTGCATCTTTATATCTTAATTCAGGAATCTTATGTGTAGCTGTCTCTGAAATCTTTTTCAAAATATGAGATGTATCTTCAGAATCTTTTGTGAATATATAATTAATTACTTTTCCCAACGAATATACATCGCTTTTTTTATCAGTATTTTTTAAACCTTTCATTTGTTCAGGAGAAGAATAAAAAAACTGTCCGACAGCTAAAGTTTCATTTGTTTGATATGAATGAATAGTATTTATATCTTTCCCTAAACCAAAATCTCCAATTTTCAATTGATTTCCCACTTTAAATATATTAGTAGGACTTAAATCCCTATGTAATATGTTTCTTTGATGAACTAACCTTATAATTTTTAATAATTCATTCACTATCCAAATTTTAGAGTCAATTGAATCCCCTTTACCCGAATCAATAAATTCTTTTAAAGTACAATCCGCTTTTTCCATTCTATAACTAAATGAATTTTCATTAAAATCTATTACTTTAATTACACCTTCAATATCATCTATAGATTTTGTTATTTCATATTCTCTCTTGAATCTACTTTTATTCGCACTATTATTCAAACAATTTCTTTTTAATTTTTTTACTACATAACCTGTAGATTTTTGGTAATATACCTCTGCAAAACCACCTTCATCTATTTTTTTTAGATCCTTATCAATTTTTTCTAATTTATATTCTCCTTTAAATTCAACTAACTCGGCTCCATCTATTTTTAGTATTCTATTAAAATCTCGAAGTAATTTTTGTATTAAATCTAAAGCATCTATTTCAGATATATCTAACTCGTTCATAATATATAATTCATCAAGTATAATATTAAAAAATGTATTAATTCTTTTAAAACTTATTAACTCTTCTAATATATCTGAAACGTATACATACCGAGTCGGAAATCCTTCTGTACTTGGATTTTTAGGGGAAACTCCGTACTCATGATTATATCCGAAATTTTCATTAAAAAATTTTACAAGTACATAACCACTTTTATATTTATAATATCCCGCTTCGTCACCTATAAATATTTTAGATATTTTTTCAATTGCTTTTCTTTTAATCAACTTTTACCTCCTAATTCTTTAATTTGTTTTCATCTAATAATTTAGGGATTTCTCTAAATTTTATTCTATTATTTAAATTTAAGTTTTTTAATGTATACTTTCTCTCAACATTCTCTTTTTCGTATCGTCCAAATATTCTCGATATTCCTTCTCTTAATTTTATAATTTCATTTTCTTTTGTAGTTCCATCAAATACTGTATAACAAAATTCAAATATCAAGTTTTCATTTTCTTTATATTCGTCAAAAATTAATTGAAAATAACCATAATCAGCATCAGATAATGAATGTCCATAGAATACTACTCTATTTACATTTCTATCAAATATAACCTTTATTGGAGTAGACTTATTTTCTTCAATAGTATTCATCTCCATTATTCTAGATCCTTTTGTAAACCTATACCCCTCACTTTTAGAATCAATCATATTATCATCAATTCCAAAAATTATGCTTCTGTTCTTTAAAGTACCATGAATGTTTTTGAACAGGTTTACATGTAAAAGATTATCTCTAAAATTTAATTTTTCTCCCCATGGTTCAGTATAATTAAATGATAGAACATTACAATTAATATTTTCATTTGGTATTTTATCATCCTTCAACATATAGTTAGCCAAAAGCTTTGAATAACCTTCATAGCAATTATTCGTATTTACTTCATTATCTAAATACATAATAAAATCACGTTCCACTTCTTTCAATTGTTCTAATAATACCTCTGCGATACAGTTTAATAGATCTATTTCTTCTGTTATATTAACTCTTATCTTCTCATTTGAAGTTACTTTTATTTCATTTATCTTTATCTGGTTAACTTCCCTCCATACATCTAACTCATTAAATAAATTTTTATATACTATATTATTTTCTTTGTTATTCTTAAGTTTATAGTACAAATTATAAGACAAAACATTGTAGATATTTGGAATTTCATCTAACTCTTGTCCATTAGAAACTAATAAAATATACTCAGCTATTTCTTTATCTAAGATATATTTAGTTAAAATTCCAAATAAAATTTTTGAAAATATATTTAAGCCTCCATGATCCATCAGCACTTCTTGTAAAATTTGCTCTTCTATAAAATTCCAATCTTTTTTTAATAATGTTTTCTTATATAAAAATAATAAATACCAAATATTAAGTCCTTCAATATTGCTATTTCTTCTGTAATCTTGATTAAGTAAGTTAATATTAGATACACACGAACAATATTTTATATATTCTACGTATTCTTCAAATATTTGATTTTCTTGTTTTTCACTATCTTCATTTCTTTTTAGTATATAACTAAAAAATTCATAATATGAACTTTTCAAATCACATTGACGATCAAAACCATTTCCTATTACAAGTAATACATCTGGTAAAATTACATTTTCCATTCTATGCCTCCTGATTTTTTTAAACAATATTAAATTTTAAATATATATTTAATATTAATTTATATATACACAATATGCATTATACGTGAAATTCCATAATTATATTGTATCAAAATCTAAGAAATAACTACAAGCTTTTGGCAGAAAAAAGATCAGTACTACTACTGAGTTCATCTATAATATATATTTCAAAAAAAAACATCTTTGCTTTGACCGGGAAAGATGATTATTCTCTATAAATAAATTTATTAAATCAATGTTTTTTACTTCCTATCTTCATAAAACTATTTTATGTCTTAAGTATTAGAATTAATATTATAATCAAGAAAAGATTTATTTCTACTATAATTCTAAAATAGCTACTATTTCATCTCCATCTTTTTCATCAGTTTCTACAAAACCAACTGATTTATAGAGTTGTCGTGCTACATCATTATCACTTTCATATGATAACCAACAATATTTTGCTGTTCCACAAGGAAAAGTATTAACAAATTCTAAAGCTAAATTCATTGCTTTTTTACCAAATCCTTTCCCTTGGAATTTTTTATCTATCATAAGACGCCATATATTGTAATTCTCTTTAGCTATTCTTTGAGCACCTTCATCATCTGAATTCACATCAAAACCTATCATTAGAAAACCAATAGGTATATCATCATTATAAATACCAAATGTAAATACATCATTATTATCAGTAATTGCTATATACGCTTCTATGATACTACTATTATTTGTAGCTACAATACTTTTCTGATTATCAAAAACCTCTAATTTTAGAATCACTCCTACATTGTTTCTATTAATCTTTTTCAATTCAAGCATAATTTAATCCCCATTGATTTCTTTAATTTTAATATGAAGTTTATTTTTATGATTAAAAAATATTTTCATACTGTTTAGATACTATTTCTCAGTATTCCTGCCAAACTTCCTACTTAATAAACTTCGTTATTTTTCCTTCTTTTTTGTATGTCTCTACTGCTTTTGCTACTCTCTCGAAGTCACGTTTTAAGCTGTATGAATAGATATCTCTAAATAATCTATAACCTAGTTTTTCATTCACTTCGAATGCTTGTGTGTATAGTTCATATGTTTCCATTGAATCGAAGTTTTCGTGTGCTTTTACTACATCTACTAATATATCGTCGCAATGCTCGACTAATGCTTTTTCTAGCCTATCATTTAAGAATTTTGATTTATCTAGAGTATATTTATACATTTCTCTTGATATAGTTGAGAAGTCTGCTACTAAACTTTCTTTATCTAGTTTATCATACAGTTCATATCCTAACTGTTTATTTACATCTTTTGCGATTTCTATCAATCTTTCTTCCGACACAGGTTCTAAACTATATGCTGCGTTATTAACTTCCGATAATGCGTTATAGTTTTCTTCTATCGCTTTTTGTAATAATTTTAATTTCATAAAGATCCTCTCAATCCTAATTTTCTCACATTCTATTATAACATATTTACTAGTAATTCTTATATGTCTTTACAACTTTTCTTTATTCATAGATATATTCTTGAAATTAACTTTTTCGTATAAAGTTCTCTTAAAAAATTAATCATTCTATGATAAAATTAATGTATTAACTAAGGAGAGTTTAAAAAATGAGTGAATCGAAAATTGTTTTAACCATTAATGATAAATTTAAAAATGAAGCTGAGGATTTGTTCTACAGCCTTGGATTAAATCTATAAACTACTATTAGCATGTTCCTTACAAAAGCTGTTAATGAAGGTGGAATACCTTTTGAAGT
>ERZ773263.1255-NODE-1255-length-15414-cov-14.690605_pt1 | contig 15414 bp, 9 predicted proteins | sample MGYA00511076_ERZ773263 | MGnify/ENA primary metagenome ERZ773263 (study PRJEB29015, sample SAMEA2738155) | human oral metagenome | biome: human oral; feature: human-associated habitat; material: saliva | place: China | collected 2195 ... | reverse complement strand
ACAATATTGGAGGTGTAAATATGAAATACAGAAGTGTATTTGATATTATAGGACCAATAATGGTAGGTCCGTCGAGTTCACATACAGCTGGAGCTGTAAGAATAGGATTATTTACCAGATATATATTTGGACATCAGCCTGAAAAAATAAAAATAACATTATATGGCTCATTTAAAGAGACATATAAAGGACATGGAACAGATATAGCGTTAATAGGGGGATTGTTAGGATACAATACCTCAGATAAGCGCATTAGAACTAGTTTAGAAGACGCTAAAGAAGCAGGAATAGATTTCGAATTTATAGAAAGTGAAGTTGAGCATATTCATCCAAATACCGCCAAACTTGAAGTAGAGGCAGGTAGACATAGTCTGGATTTAATAGGAAAATCAATCGGTGGAGGGAAAATGGTTATTTTCGAATTATTAGGATTTGACGTAAATCTCTCTGGAGACTTTCCTAGTTACTTTGTTTTTTACAAGTTTAGTGAGAAGAATAAAACACATTTGCTTTCAGAAATAAATAATATATTTGGAGATAATAAAGTAAGTGATAATTTTTCTGATTCAATATTAGAAGGAGTAAATTTACTAGTAGTGGAAGTTTTGGAAGAAATTAGTACTAAACAAATAGAGAGAATAGCTAATTTAGAATATGTAAATGAAGTAAAATTTGCAGATAAATTATAGGGGAAACGCTATGTTTATAAGTTTAGAAGATATAGTAGAAAAATCAAAATATGAGAAAAAACCTGTTTCAGAACTTATGATTGAACAAGAAGTTGAGTTAAATGGTGTTAGTCGTGCTGCTGTAGAAAAATTAATGAAACGTAATTTATCGGTAATGATGCAGGCAGTAGAAGAAGGTCTAGCAGGAGTGAGTTCAAAAACTGGGCTTACCGGAGGAGATGCTAAAAAGTTACAAACTTATATAGAAAGTGGTCAATCCATTACAGGAAAAGATTTTTTGACGGGGGTTGCTGCTGCAATAGCTACTAATGAGGTTAATGCTTCATTAGGATTGATTTGTGCAACACCTACCGCTGGATCAGCAGGTGTGTTACCTGGTTGTGTTCATGCTTTAAAGCAAAAGTTTAATATAGATGAAGAAACACAATTAAGAATGCTATTTACAGCAGGTGCTTTTGGATTTGTTGTTGCTAATAATGCATCATGTTCTGGAGCAGAAGGCGGTTGTCAAGCTGAGATAGGTTCAGCTAGTGCGATGGCAGCAGCGGCAATAGTCGAAGCTATGGGAGGAGATGCAGAAACAAGTGCACATGCATTTGCAATTGCTTTAAAAAATATGCTTGGTCTTGTTTGTGATCCGGTAGCTGGGTTGGTTGAAGTTCCTTGTGTAAAACGTAATGCAGCAGGAGTATCTATAGCGATGATGGCAGCAGATATGGCACTTGCGGGAATAAAAAGTCGCATCCCTGCTGATGAAGTATTAGAAGCTATGTATAAAATTGGTTTAGAAATGTCAACAACATTAAAGGAAACAGCCAGAGGTGGCTTGGCAATTACAAAAACTGGAGAAAAATATAGGAGTTTATTATTCGGTAATGATTAATATATTGGAAAAATCAGTAGAAACTATAAAAGGCGTAGGAAAAAAATATCTACAAACATTGAACGAATTAGAGATATATACTATTCGTGATGTATTGTATAATATTCCTTACAGAGTGTCTAGTTCTACTGATTTTTCTATGTCTGTTAAAGATAATGAAAAAGTAGTTGCAACAGGGAAAGTAGAAACACGTGTTAGTACACAGTTTTATGGAAATAAACGAAGTCGTTCATTCTTTTCATTATCTACCCCAACAGGAAGTATAAAAATAGTATTTTTTAATCAACATTATCTTAAAAAGAATCTTTTAGAAGGCCGAGATATCGTAGTAAAAGGAATTTATAACAAAGCTAACAATACGATAACAGCTTCTAGCATTTCTTTCGGAAAAGAAGAAAAAGCGGAAAATAATGATAAAATAGAAGTGTTTTATCATTTAAAACAAGGAATAACTCAAAAAAGATTTATAAAGCTTGTAGAAGAATCATTTAATATGATTGATGAAGAAAATGTTATTTTAGATTTAGTCCCTGAAAACTTCAAAGGAATTTGGAAACTGGAAAAAATCTTATATACACTCCATTTCCCAAAAGATGTTGAGCAGTTTGATAAAGCACGTAAAATGTATGCTTTTCATGAGCTATTTAATTATCAATTGAAATTACAGTTGCAAAATATAAATAGTATGTTAGAAGATGAAAGATACAGAATTTGTATAAATAACAATGATATTCAAGAATTTACACAACAACTTCCGTTCAGTCTGACTAATGCTCAAAAAAGAGTAATAGACGAGATTGCAGCTGATTTAAATACACCTTATAAAATGGATAGATTATTACAAGGTGATGTAGGAAGTGGAAAAACAGCTTTAGCAGCCGCAACTTTGTATGGAGTTATAAAATCTGGATATCAAGCAGCTATTATGGCGCCAACAGAAATTCTTGCTAATCAACATTTTGAAACTTTTTTTGAATTTTTCAAAGAACTAAATATATCAATAGCACTGTTAACAAGTAACACACCTAAAAAAGAACGTAACAAAATTTTAAGTTTACTTGAAGTAGGTGAAGTAGAATTATTAATTGGGACACATTCTTTAATTCAAGATGATGTCATATTTAAAAATTTGAAATATGTAATTACTGACGAGCAACATCGTTTTGGTGTTAGACAACGAAAAATTTTAAGTAATAAAGGAGAGGCGGTAAACTCATTAATGATGACTGCAACGCCAATTCCTCGTAGTCTTGCAATAACATTAATTACTGATATAAAAGTCTCAACAATAGATGAACTTCCAGCAGGTCGTAAAAAAGTTCAAACATATAAAGCGAATAACAAGAGTTTTTATAAAGTTTTAGATAATATTATGATGGAGCTTGATAACGGTCGACAAGGTTATGTAGTGTGCCCATTAATAGAAGAATCAGAAAAGATGGATCTTCAAAATGTAGAAGATATTTATGAGAAGATAAAAGAATACTTGCCAGATTCATATAAAATAGCTATTCTACATGGTAAAATGAGTAATAAAGAAAAAGATGAGATAGTTGAAAGATTCTTAAATAAAGAGATACATATTTTAATATCAACAACGGTAATAGAAGTAGGAGTAAATGTTCCTAACGCAACATTTATGATTGTGGTTGATGCACATAGATTTGGACTTGCGACATTGCATCAACTTAGAGGACGTGTAGGAAGAAGTAAGTTTCAATCATATTGCATCTTGATAACTGATTCAAAAAGTGAGAGAATAGATATTATGTGTTTGGAAAATGATGGATTTAAGATTGCAGAGTTTGATCTTAAGCAACGAGGTCCTGGAGATTTTTTTGGTACGAAACAAAGCGGTGTTCCAAGTTTTAAAGTTGCAGATTTAATTAATGATGTAGATCTTATGTATTTGGCTAAAAGATTAGCTCTAAAAATTATAGAAGTAACAGATAATAAGAATAGGTTACTTCAGTATGTAGGTTTAGAAGAAACAACAATATAGGAGGAATAGATGAGCAAAAAGTGGAAAAATAGATTAATAAATATTCTTATTGCAGTATTATTACTTACCTCGGTAGTACTTATTTTTAAAAATCAAATTAGAGAGTACTTAACAGGAAATGCTAACAATAAAATAATAACTGCGTACAAAAATGGTAAAGGAGAGGTAGATATACCTTGGTGGCAAAAATTATTTACTGATAATGCCTCGAAAATAAAATTAACAGACTCTATGTTAGGAATTTTGAAAATTGATTCTGTAAATATTCAAGAACCAATATTTCAAGATGTCACAGAGATTAACTTGATTAATGGTGTTGCGACAGCGCAAGAGCCCTCAACATTAGATGCTCAAAATGTTGTGATAGCTGGGCATAGTGTTCAAGGAGTAGGTATAAGATTTAATAATCTTAGCAAAATAAAAATGGGTGCTAAAATTGAAATTATTTCAAAAGATAAGCTACGTACATATGAGGTAAGTAAATTATATGATGTGGCTGCAACACAGGTAGAAATACTAGAGCAACATAAAGATCAACCTAAAAAACTTACATTATTCACTTGCGATAATTATAATCCTAAAACAGGAGAATGGGAAAGTAGATTTGTTGTTGAAGCTAAATTAGTAGGAGAAGAGAGTGCATAATATTATGAAAATAGGAATAGATATTTTAGGGATAGATAACCCAGAAAGAATTATTAACTTTGTAAATAACTATAAAGACAGCGAAGTAGAATTATATGTTTATGGATTGGAAGAAACATTAATAAAAGTAACAAAAACCGAAAATATTGTAAAAAATGTTTGTACAGAAGAAGTATATATGTCAGATGATTCGGCACGGGTTCACAGAAAGAAAAAAGATGCGTCTATGATTAGAATGTTAGATGATTTAAACAATCAAGTAATAGATGTAGCTATTTCTGGAGGAAGTACAGGTGCATTTATGGCAAGTTCAGTATTTATGATTGGTCGTATCGAGGGTATTTCAAAACCAGGCTTAGCTTCTCTACTACCAACAAGGTCAGATCATAAGTTTTTATTAACAGATCTTGGAGCGAATGTTGAAGCAAAACCGGACGATCTCCTTAATTATGCAAAACTTGGTCAATTGTATATGAAGTACATTTATAATATAGAAACACCGAGTGTAGCATTGTTGAATGTAGGGGTTGAAGAAAGTAAAGGTAACAAAGTTTATAAGGATGCACATAAGCTTATGAAGGCCGAAGTAGCAAACTTTAAGGGGAATATAGAAGGTCGAGAAATATTAGAGCATCAATTTGATATAGTAGTGGCTGAAGGCTTTGCAGGAAATGTTTTATTAAAAACTATAGAAGGAGTTGCGAAGTCATTAGGAAAAATGATAAAAGGAATTTTCTTACAGAACTTAAAAACTAAAATAGGGGCATTATTAGTAAAAAAAGGTATTAATGCATTTAGGAAAAAATTTGATTACAGTGAATATGGTGGAGCATTTTTACTTGGAATAAAGAAACCTACAATAAAAGTTCATGGTGCTGCTGATGAAAATGCACTATATTATGCTGTTCAACAAGCAAAACAAATACACAAAACAAAACTTTATGATATAATGATAGAAACAATGGAAAAAGGAGAATAAAAAATGGCAATTTTAGAAGAAGTAAAAGAAATAATTACAAGATATGTAAAAATCGAACCAGAAAAAATCACATTAGAATCAAAACTTAATGAGGATTTAGATGCTGATTCAATTGATATCGCCGATGTAGTAATGGATATTGAAGAAAAATACGGATTTGAATTTTCTGATGAAGATGCAGAAAACATCGTTCAAATCAAAGATTTAGTAAAAGTTATTGAAGAAAGAAAATAAAAATTAATAAGTTGCTAGAGTTTTATTACAGATAGTAAAGCTCTAGTTTTATTTTGATTTTTTTATAAATAAGAATTTTTTAACTAGCTATAAGTTAAGTATGATAAGATAATTTTCAACATTATTTATATCATATATAATTTACCTATTTAGCTTTTAACTAGTTATAAAATATGATATAATTTATTAGTAAATAAATAAAAAAGGAGAATAGTTTATATATGGAAATGTTATTTAAACTATTAACTGAACATGTATATGTAATATTATTCGTTTCGCTTATATTGGAATTTGCAGCCTTACCTCTACCAGGTGAAACAATGATGGTCTTAGCCGGTGTTATGGCTTATAATAATCATGGTAGTTATATAGGGATGATTATTGCAAGTGCCTTAGGAACGGTAATAGGAATGCAATTTTCTTACGAAATAGGTAGAAGATTAGGAACAAAAGCAGTTGATAAATACGGTATGTATATAGGTCTTACACCTTATAGGATGACAAAGGCCGCTGAATTTTTTAACAAATTTGGAAATATTGTAATAGTTATCGCATATTTCTTACCAGGTGTAAGACATATACTTGGATATTTTTCTGGGATTTCGCGTATAGATGCCAAAAAATTCCATATATATTCAACAATTGGTGGAGTATTCTGGGTAGTAGTGTTTATTACGCTAGGTTATGTATTGGGACCTAGTGCTCCTCACGCGTTTAAATTACTACATAAGTATGGAACAATGTTGTTCATTTTAGCAATAGCAGCATTATTTATCTACTTAATTTATAAAAACTTGGGTGCAAAAGATTTTGTTGTATACTTCAGAAAAAGAATGAAATATCTGCTAGTTCTATTATTGTTAGATGCTGCTGTATTACTGAAATTTGTGGTATTAGATGAAAGAGCGAATCCAAAATTCAAATCCGATATAATATTTTATTGTTTAGGATTTTTAGCGTTGGTAGCATTCTTACTATATTTAAGAGTATTGTTAAAACACGATACTACTGATAAATTATTAGTAGTAGTTGATTATCAAAAGGACTTTGTAGATGGTGCTTTAGGATTTGAAACAGCAGAACTACTAGATCAAGTAATAGCTAATAAAATTGACGAGTATTTAAAAGATGGTCAAGATGTAATCTTCACAAAAGACACACACTATACTAATTATCTTACAACCAGAGAAGGTAAACATTTACCTATTGAACATTGTATAATAGACAGTGAAGGTCATAATCTATATGGAAAAGTAGCAGGATATGAAAAACAAGCTAAGAAAGTGTTTAATAAAACTTCTTTCGGAAGTATAGATCTAGCAAAGTTTATTTCAAGAAGTGACTATAAAGAAGTAGAGTTTTGTGGTTTAGTCTCTAATATTTGTGTATTAAGTAATATAATTATGACACAAACTTATAATGAAAAAGTAGAAATTACAGTGGATTTAAATGCTACTAAAGGATTGAGTGAAGAGGTTAACTCATCATTTAAAACATATTTACAAAACTTGACTGTAAATGTAAAAGAATAAAATGTAATATGAATCATTTTCCGAACATTGAGAAGATGATTCATATTTTTTTTATGTTTTCGTTGGAAAATTAGTAAACTTTATGATAAACTAATTAATAAAATTAGGAAAGAAGGGATTATTATGAATTATTTATTAGTATCACCGAATTTTCCGACTTCACAGGAAAGTTTCGCTAAGAAGTTGGTTGAAAAAGGAGTTAGAGTAATAGGAATAGGTAGTGAAAATTATGATGATCTTACAGATGGATTAAAGAATTCCCTAACTGAATATTACAAAGTAAATGATCTAGAAAATTATGAAGAAGTATTAAGAGGAGTAGCATTCTTAATCTATAAACACGGTGTTATAGATAGGGTTGAGTCTAATAATGAGCATTGGTTAACGTTGGATTCACTAATACGAGAACAATTTAATATTCCAGGAGTAAAATCTAAAAATTTAGATTTTACAAAGTATAAATCGAAAATGAAAGAAAGATTTATTAAAGCTAAAGTACCAGTTGCTAAGGGGCGAGCTATAAAAACCATTAAAGAACTTGAAAAAGCGATAAAAGATATTAAATTACCAGTAATTGCTAAACCTGATAATGGAGTAGGAGCTAATAATACGTTTAAATTAATCTCAAAAGAAGATGTTGAAAATTTTAAAAATCAATGGAGCCAAGACGTTGTGTACTTCATTGAAAGTTATGTAGATAATGGCGTCCTTTGCACCTATGATGGGTTAATTGATTCTAAAGGTGAAGTTGTTTTTGAAACAAGTTTTTATTATACAAAACCTACTTTAGATTTATTAAACGATAGTTTGGATTATGGAAACATAATTTCTAGAGAAATTGATCCTAAATTAAAAGAATATGGTAGAAATATTGTTAAAGAGTTTGGAATGAAGGAAAGGTTCTTCCATATCGAATTTTTCAAATTACCTAATAATGATTATATTGCACTTGAATATAATAACCGAATAGCTGGAGGGTATACAGTTGATTTATATAATCATACTTATGAATGTGATTTATTTGAAATGTATGCTGATATTGTAGTTGGTAATTCACCGAAAAAAGTGAAAAATAACTTTAATGGTATTGCTTTATCAAGACGTGACAAGTATACTTATAAATATTCTAATGAAGATATTTATAATAGATATTCTAAAGAACTACGTTTAATCGATAGAGTACCAGGAATATTTGCAACTGCTATGGGAGAATGGATGTATATATTAGTTGACGAAAATATTGAAAATGTTAGCGAAATAATGAATTATATTCATGAAAAAGTTGAATAGGAGGATAATTTATGAAGAAAAAGATTATTAATGGATTGTTACAAATATTAGGAATTATGATTGTTGGTGGACTAATAGGATATGCAGTTGGTAAGATAGCAGGAGATTCACTTTCGAGGGTTGATAAACCAAATATTATATTGTTCTTAATAGCAGGAGTAATAGCCTTTATATTGCAGATCATAGTTCATGAGGCTGGACATTTATTTTTTGGATTGTTATCAGGATATAAATTTATTAGTTTTAGGGTATTTGATTTTAAAATTATAAAGGATGAAAATGGAAAACTTAAAATCAGATTTGAAAGACTGGCAGGAACAGGTGGTCAGTGTCTGATGAGAGCCCCTGAATATGTTGAAGAAAAATTTAAGTATAAATTATATTTATTAGGTGGAGTAACGTTTAATCTACTGTTTTCTATTGTATTTTGGTTAGTCTTACCAAATTATTATACATTATTATTTGCTTTAATAGGATTTGCATTAGCTTTTCTAAACTTGATTCCGATGGGATTTAACGATGGAATGACTTTTTATCACGCTAGTAAAGATGAAACGACTAGATTTGTTCTATATTTACAATTAGAATACGTATATTATCAAAGTATTGGTAAAAATTTATTAATAGAAAAACCTGAAATAGTAGAGAAAATAAATTCATTAGAAATAACTAATACCAATTATTTAACAGATTCATTAGAATTTATAAAATTAGATGGATTAGAATATTTCTTTGAGTTTGATGCTTTATATAATGAATCAAGAAAACTATATATCGAAAGAGATAATCTATTACCAGTTTATAAAGTTGAACTTATGGCATTGTTAGTAAAATTAACAAGTTTAGTGAATCCAGAAGATGAACTACTAGAAGAACTTATGAATGATAAAAGTTTAAAAGTTCGACTTAAGCAAAAAAATCCTCAGACTAAAAATATCCTGGCAACATATGAATATGGAGTGAAGTTAGATGATGAGAAAGCTTTAGCTTTAATAGCCGAAGCAAGAGAAATAAAAAATAAAGCACCAAATTTATATGTTCAAAATTTAGAAATGAAATATTGTGATTATTTAGAAGAAAAAATTTTAAGATAGTTAATAAAGGGGCTGACCTAAAAGTCCTTAATTTTAAAAAAGCTGATATAAAAACTCATAGACGCAGTGATTTATTGATATCTAAATAAAACTTTTTAGACACCTAATAAACTGTCCAGGAGTGACTCGAGAAAATCGATTTCTATGAAATCATGATTTTTTAGTCACTCCCTTTTTAGTTGAGAAATATGTAGAATTTGAGTAAAAAGAGCATTTTTTAATATTTTTAATTAATGCTGTTTTACATAATTTTATTATCATTAATATTGTTTTTATAATTACTTAAAATGAACTTAAAATTTATTGTGAAGTATTGACAAAAGTTGAATAAAAGCTTAGAATAAGTATTAAAATATCTATATAAAATAATTTTTTTGAAAAAAAAAAAAAACTGAAATATTCAAATTTTTTTGTTTTATAAAATGAAATTTTAATTATATTTTATGATTATGAGGGTAAAAAAATGTATAGTAAGAATAATAAGAAGATGATTATCCAAAAAGAACAAGAGAAAATAAATTACTATGGTATCAAGAAGTTTAATGCTGGTACAGCGTCGGTATTAATCGCTGCTGGATTTGCATTTTAGGTGGAGGTAGTGCATTAGCAAGTAATGATGCTTCTACAACCTTAACTAATACAGAGACTGTTAATAATAATGTAACAGCAAATAAAGAAGACGTTTCTACTGCGACACCAGCAAAAGTTAATAAAACTAATTTAAGCGCTGCAATAGCTCGTGTTCAAAATGCAATCGCTAAAGCTGGAGTTTCAGAAAAAACAACATCGGTAATAGAAGATGCAAAAGTAGAATTAGCAATAGCACAAGCTCTAGAAGCAAGTGAAGTAGCAACACAAACTGAAGTTGATAGAGAAACAGTAGCTCTAAAAAATAAAGCATTCGTATTAGAAAGTATGAAAAAAGCAACTTCTAAAGAAGTTGATAAATCTACAGAAGAGAAAGTAAACAAAAACCAAGATCCAAGAAATGGAAAAGCTATTCCTGGAAAAGGTGAGAGTGGTTTTAGAGCAGATGCTTATAAGCTTGATGATAGTAATAATGCTCAATTGCCAGATACAGCTACAACAGGTACTGATAAATTTACATTTGTAGCTTTACCGGAAAATGATTCAAGAAGAAATTCTGGAGCTATTGCACTAGCAGATGGTAGAGCAGGAGATATAGTTGTATATGGAACTGGAGGAGCTCCTACAGATTTAGAAATAGAGATGTATTCTTCTCAAAGAACTGGTCAAGTGGAAAACCCAGTAGCAATGTCAACAGTAAATGGAGAACCAGCTACATCTCCAGGTAGAATGGATTACCCACTTTCAAAAGAACAGGTTCAAAAATTACAAGAAGAAGCTAAATTATGGAGAAATAAGGAAAAACCTGATGGTAATAGAATTTCAAACAATCCTGCAACAGTTTTTGGAAGCTCTGGAGCTTATGAATTTTTGGCAACAGAAATTTATAAGTTAGGCTACGAACAAGGAGTAGATCGTGTTTATATTCCAAATATCTCTAATCGTTTTGCAGTTACTGAGAAAGCTAAAAAGGTAGGTTGGAAAATAAAATCAATTGAACCGAGTAACCTGCCTCCTGGTTTAATATATGACAGGGAAAGTGATTCGATTCAGGGTAGAGTAGTTGCAAATCTTCAAAATGGTGTCTATGATTTTAGATTTGATGTGGCAGCGGAGAACGAAAAAACTCATCAAATCGTTAGAATGAAGTTTCAAAATTTAAGATCCGGTTGGATTGGATGGCAAGATACACGACCACCTAAAATTGAAGTTTCTAATGATGCATATGAGGCAACTGTAGGGCAAAATGTTAATATTGAAGTGAAATATAGTGATGATGCAGGATCTAACTTTTCTGGAGATAAAAGAAGAGTAAAATATACTTTAAAAGATGGAAGAGTTGTTGAAATTGGTAATCAATCATATAGACAAGCAGTATCAGGATTAGCAGGTTATCCAACTACAAAAAATCAAGGAACTGCACCAACTTCAATACCTGGTGTAGATTATGACTTATCTAGAGATAAAACACCTACTGAAAAAGAAGATAATGGAGATGAAAAAATATTTGGTAAAGGAATGTTAATAGGTTCTCCAACAAAAGCTGGTATATATACAGTTTCTGTGTTTGCTAAAGATTATAATAATAAAAATAAATCAGATACTACATGGATTCATTCTGGTCATGAAGTACAGAAGTACATAACAGTAGTGGTTAAACCAACAGTAACTGTAAAAAATATTCACGCATATGCAACAAATATTCCAGTAACAATCTCAGATGGTGCTTCAACAGCAGAATTAACACTTCCAAATGGTAAAGTTATTAAATTAGAAGCAAGAAATGGGAATTGGACTCTAGCTGATGGGGGAGCTGTGCTTGGACCAGTCGGTGGAGAAATTAATGTTCCTGTATCACAAGAAGATACAAAAGATGCTGCAGTAGACACTATTAAAGTAAAAGCAATAACGGAAAATGTTAAGGCAACTCTATTAAGAAACGAAATAGAGTTATTAGGCGATGATGGTCAGAAACACACAGCAAGATTAAGTGAAACAACTGGTCATTGGGAACTAGAAGATGCATATAAAGTAGTGAAAACTCCGACAGCAGATGGTGGATATAAACTTACAAAACGTCAAGTTTATACAGAAGTGCAAGCCGATGGTTCTACAAATTATTATATATACTCTTATACGAGAACTTTTAATGCTGATGATAAAGTAGTAAGCGTAGATGAAGTAACTAGACCAAAAACGGTTGTACCTAGATTAAATACTGAAAATACTGATGGAGCCACTACAATTGTAGAATATGATACTGTAACTAAAGAATGGAAATCTTCCGATGGTTCTAATGTAACGGCAACAAAAGAAGGGGATTTCTGGAAAGTTAGAACAGAATCAGGATTTACAGGATTGATAAAGGGAAGTAAAGCTGAGTCACTAGAAGACAAAGGTTCGATTCTAAATGATGCTCCAACAGCAACTTCAACTTCTTATACTACAGTAAAAGGTGCTACAGTAGACTTAGTAAAACAAAAATCAGCTGAAGTAACAATTACAGATAGAGAAGATGATGCAACCACAGCTCCAACGAAAAAGGAAACAACAGTTACAAAAGTAACGTTAACATCTCCTTCAGGAACAGTAACAGAATATAGTAGTGCAGCAGAAGCAGCAGCTGTTAAATTATCAGAAGTTGGTACTTACACAGTTAAGGTTGAAGTAAAAGACAGTAATGGAAATGTCGTTACTGCAGATACTGAAACGGATACTGGAACAAATAAAGGTGCAGATACTGCAGTAGCATCAACAACTTATACTATTACAATTAAAGATCAACCAACTGATAAAGTATATGCAGTTGAAGATGAAGCTGTAACGAGCGATCAATTAAAAGAAAAGGTTGTTCCTACAGAAGTAGATGGATTTACTGCAACTAAAAATGATATTGCAGATATTCCAACAACAGCTAAAAAAGCAGGTCAAACATTAGAAGTGCCAGCAACAGTAACTTATACAAAAGGAACTGAAGCAATTCCAGTAGAAACTAAAGTAGATGTAGTTGTTTTACCGATAGTAAAACCTACAGGAGTAACAGTTCTTAAAGATAGCACAGGATTAGAAGAAGCTGTTAAAGCAAAAGCAGTGGAAGCAGCTACTGCGACAACTAAGTTGCCAGATGGTGTAACTGTAAGAGTTAAAGAAATTAAAGCAGGAACAGTACCGGCAACAACAGCAACTGGAGTACAAACTCCAGCAACAGCAGTTGTAGAGTATGTAAAAGATGGTAATGTAGTTAAAACTAGAGAAGTACCAGTACCAGTAACGGTGGTAGGTTCAACAGCAAGTAACATTGTCGTTTTTGAAGGTGATACAGTAGAAGCTAAAACTGTTCAAGATGCAGTAACACCAGGAACTGATGGAACAAAAGGTAGTCCTGCAATTCCAGAAGACCTAACAAAAACAACAGGTAAGAAAGAAGTAACGGTACCCGTAACTTACGAAGGAATGAAAGATCCAGAACAAGTGAAAGTTCCAGTAACAGTATTACCAAAAGCAACTGGTGAAGTTGAAGTACCAAAAGGTTCAACTGTTGATAAAGTAAAAGAATCAGCGAAAGCAAAAGCACAAACTTTAACAGAAGCAGCAGACTTCAAAGGAAAATTACCAGCAGGAGCGACAGTAACAGTTGGGGATGTAACAGAAGCCGTAGCAGAAACTCTAACAAATGAAAAAGGTGCAAATAAAGGTGTTGTAAATGTTCCGGTAACTTATACAGTAGATGGAATAGCATATAATACGACAATTCCAGTAACGATTAATGTACTAGGTTCAGAACCAAAAACAGTATACACTGTAGAGGGAACAAAACCAGATGCTGAGAAAGTTAAGAATGCCGTAACACCAGGTGCTGGAGGAACAGTTAATACTCCGAAAGAAACAGATTTACCTGCTACAACAGTAAAAGCAGGAACACCTGATGTAACCGTACCAACAACAGTCACATATCCAAGTGGAGATGAAACTGTAAAAGTTCCTGTTGAAGTATTACCAAAAGCGATACCAGAAAAAGTAACGACATTAAAAGATACAACTGGTGAAAACTTAACAACAGCAGTAAAAGAAAAAGCACAAGCTGCACTTGGTAAATTAACATTACCATCAGGAGTAACAGCAGAATTAGTTCCAAATCAAACATATACTGTTCCAGTAACAGATTCTAATGGTGATAAAGATAATGTACCAGTAAAAATACAATATAAAGACGCTACAGGTACAGTAGTAGCAGAAGATACGATTAATGTACCAGTAACAGTCGTAAGTTCAACACCAAAACCATTAGTAGTTTTCGAAGGTGATACAGTAGAAGCTAAAACTGTTCAAGATGCAGTAACACCAGGAACTGATGGAACAAAAGGTAATCCTGCAATTCCAGAAGACCTAACAAAAACAACAGGTAAGAAAGAAGTAACGGTCCCTGTAACTTATGAAGGAATTAAAGCTCCAGAACAAGTGAAAGTACCAGTGACAGTATTGCCAGTTGCTAAAGGTGAAGTAACAGTTCCAAAAGGTGAAACTACAGATAAAGTTAAAGAAGTAGCTAAAGCTAAAGCAGAAGAAGTAGTAAGCTCAGCAGATTTCAAAGCTAAATTACCAGATGGTGCCAAAGATGTAGAAGTTGGAGCGATTACAGAAGAAGTGCTTGCAACCATTACATCGGAAGCAGGAACAAACAAAGGAACTGTAAAAGTCCCAGTAACCTATACAGTAGATGGCGTTAAGTATACAAAAGATGCAGAAATTACTGTAAGTGTAGTTGGTTCAAATGCTGACCAAGTATACGTTGTTGAAGGCGACAAACCTGAAATAGCTAAAGTAAAAGATGCAGTAACACCAGGAAAAGGTGGAACAGTACAAGATCCAACAGAAGCTAATTTACCAGATACAAAGGATAAAGTTGGAGCAACAGATGTAACAGTATCAACTAAAGTTAAGTATGCAAATGGTGAAGAGACAGTAAAAGTCCCAGTGACAGTATTACCAAAAGTAACTCCAGAAGGTGTAACAGTTCTTAAAGATAGTGATAAGCAAGAACTAGAAAAAGCTATTAAAGAACAGGCTGAAAAAGCAGCTAATAATGTGAAGGGGCTTCCATCAGGAGTTACTGTAACAGTTACAGAAGTTAAAACAGGAACAGTACCACCTACAGCAACAGTTGGTGTACAAAACCCAGCGACAGTAGTGGTAGAGTATGTGAAAGATGGTAAAGTAGTTGCGACTAAAGAGGTACCTGTACCTGTTAACGTAGTAGAAGTCGTTCCAGTCTCAATAGAAACACCAGTAACGAAAACACCATTAACACCAGAGGATTACACTAAAGGAATTACAATTCCAGAAGGTGGAAAAGTAACGAATGTAGAAAACATTCCAGACTTAACAACACCAGGTAAGAAAGACCCAGTAAAAGTTACTGTAACATTACCAAATGGAAAAGTGATAACAGTAGAAGTACCGGTAAATGTAACACCAGTT
>ERZ773263.1253-NODE-1253-length-15426-cov-9.772168_pt1 | contig 15426 bp, 10 predicted proteins | sample MGYA00511076_ERZ773263 | MGnify/ENA primary metagenome ERZ773263 (study PRJEB29015, sample SAMEA2738155) | human oral metagenome | biome: human oral; feature: human-associated habitat; material: saliva | place: China | collected 2195 ... | reverse complement strand
TATTAATAATGTGATTAGCACTTAAGTGTTTAGAGTGCTAAAAACAAAATGAAGATAGGTGATAAACATGTTAATAGAAAGACAAGTACTTATTCTTCAATCTATAGTAGAAAATTTTATAACTACTAATCAACCTGTTGGTTCTAAGCAACTTGCTCAGAACATTGATTTTAGTCCAGCAACTATTAGAAATGATATGAGTAAATTAGAAAAAGAAGGGTTGATAAAAAAAACACATATTTCATCAGGGAGAGTTCCTTCTGAAAAAGGATATCGCTATTATGTAGATTGCATAAAAAAAGATTATGAATTAACAAGTAGCGAGAGTGAAAAGTTAAAAGAACTTATGAGTGATAAATATGTATCAGAGGATAACTATTTAGAAAAAAATGCTATAGTTTTATCAGATTTAACAGATTGTACGGCAGTTATCTTAGCGCCTACAAAAGCTGATAGACGAATTAATAAAGTAGAAGTTATACTCTTAAGTAGTCGAAGTATTTTAGTTATATTAGTAACTAATATAGGAGAGGTATTCCAACAAAACTATAAACTTGATGCAGATTTTACTGCGGAGGATATAGCAGAAGTGAATAAACTCTTGCAAACTTACTTTTATGACGTAGATATGGCAACAGCCCATGTAATAATACATGGAGAACTTGAGAAGTATTTAAAAACTAAAGTTAATAATTACGATATGATCGTAGTTGCCTTAAATAGATTGCTTCAAAATAAAATAAAAAAAACTGTAGCATTAGGAGGTAAGTACAATTTACTAAAACAACCTGATATAGATAATGTAGAAAAATTAAAAGAAGTAGTATCGCTCTTAGAAGATGATAAGATTGTTGAGTTACTAGACCACAATGTAGAGGTTACTGATTCAGATACTTGTATAAAAATAGGTAAGGAATTAGAGCTTGAAAATATTGCGGACCTTTCATTAGTATCTAGTAAATATAACACATCAAAAGGTCAAGGTGTAATAGCCGTTTTTGGACCTAAGAGAATGGACTATTCAAAAATAATGACATTAATAGGATGTGTCAGAGATAATCTAAATAACAATTTGAAATAATTTAGGAGGTAGAGATGACTACTGAAGAAAGAAATGAAAACTTAGAAGAAGTAGAAGAAACTGTTGAAAATACTGAAGCAACAGAAACTAAAGAAGAAGTTGTAGAAGAAAAAACAGCAGAAGAATTACTTCAAGAAAAAGTTGATAAACTAGCAGAAGAATTAAAACAATCAGAAGACAAGTATTTACGACTTTATGCGGAGTTTGAAAACTTTAAACGTCGTAAAAACAAAGAAATTGAAACAAATAATGTTTATAAAAGTCAAAAAGTTATTACTGAAATCTTACCTAGCTTAGATAATTTAGAAAGAGCATTACAGGTAGAAAGTGATAACGAAGAAATCAAATCATTACTAAAAGGTGTTGAGATGGTTTATGAAGGGCTATTAAATGTATTAAAATCAGAAGGAGTAGAGTTAATCGAAACAGAAAATGCTCAATTTGATCCAAATTATCACCATGCAGTAATGCAAGACGAAGATAGTGAAAAAGAAAGTGGAGCAATTTTAGACACTTTCCAAAAAGGTTACAAATTAAAAGATAGAGTAATCAGACCAGCAATGGTTAAGGTAAATTCTTAATCCTTGATTTTTTCGAACCTGGAAGGTGAAGAAAAAAGTTAGGAGTAAGAATAATAAATAAAAAAATATAAATGTTTTGTTAGAATAGTATATTTTAACAAAAAAACTAGAAACTTTAGAATAAATATAAAATAGGAGGACAAAAACATGTCAAAAATTATTGGTATAGACTTAGGAACAACTTATAGTGCAGTAGCAGTATTAGAAGGTGGGGAAGCTAAAATCATCCCTAACCCAGAAGGAAACAGAACTACACCATCTGTAGTAGCATTTAAAGGTGACGAAATTCAAGTAGGGGAAGTAGCAAAACGTCAAGCAATTACAAACCCAAATACAGTAATTTCTATTAAACGTCACATGGGTACAGATTATAAAGTAGAAGTTAATGGTAAAAAATATTCACCACAAGAAATTTCAGCTATGATTTTACAAAACTTAAAAGCAACAGCTGAAAGCTATCTTGGAGAAAAAGTTACTAAAGCAGTTATTACAGTACCTGCATACTTCAACGATGCTCAACGTCAAGCAACAAAAGACGCTGGTAAAATCGCTGGATTAGAAGTAGAAAGAATTATCAACGAACCAACAGCTGCAGCATTAGCTTATGGTTTAGATAAAACTGATATTGATCAAAAAGTATTAGTATTTGACCTTGGTGGTGGTACTTTCGACGTATCTATCTTAGAATTAGGTGATGGAGTATTCGAAGTTTTAGCTACATCAGGAGATAACTTACTTGGTGGTGATGACTTTGACCAAGCTATCATTGATTACTTAGTAGAAGAATTCAAAAAAGAACAAGGTATTGACTTATCAAAAGATAAAATGGCAATGCAACGTCTAAAAGATGCAGCTGAAAAAGCTAAAAAAGACTTATCAGGTGTAACTTCTACTCAAATTTCATTACCATTCATCTCTGCAGGAGCTAATGGTCCAGTTCACTTAGAAAATACTTTAACTCGTGCTAAATTTGATGAATTAACTCGTCATTTAGTAGAAAAAACATTAGTGCCAACTCGTCAAGCTCTTAAAGATGCTGGATTAACTCCAAGTGATATCGATCAAGTAATCTTAGTTGGTGGATCTACTCGTATTCCAGCAGTACAAGAAGCTATTAAAAAAGAAATGGGCAAAGAACCTCATAAAGGTGTAAACCCAGACGAAGTAGTAGCTATGGGTGCTGCTATCCAAGGTGGGGTAATCACAGGGGACGTTAAAGACGTAGTATTATTAGACGTAACACCATTATCATTAGGTATCGAAACTATGGGATCAGTTATGACAGTATTAATTCCAAGAAATACAACTATCCCAACTTCAAAATCACAAGTGTTCTCTACAGCTGCAGATAACCAACCAGCAGTAGATATTCACGTACTACAAGGTGAGCGCCCAATGGCAGCTGATAACAAAACTCTAGGAAGATTCCAACTTACAGATATTCCAGCAGCTCCACGCGGAGTACCTCAAATCGAAGTTACATTTGATATCGACAAAAATGGTATCGTAAATGTTACTGCTAAAGATTTAGGAACTCAAAAACAACAAAAAATTACTATCGAATCAAGTAGTTCATTAAGTGATGAAGATATCGATAGAATGGTTAAAGAAGCTGAAGCTAATGCAGATGCTGATGCTAAACGTAAAGAAGAAGCTGATGTTCGTAACGAAGCTGACCAACTTTCATTCCAAGCAGATAAAGCTTTAGAAGATGCTAAAGATAAAGTTGATCAAAGCTTATTAGATGCAATCAAAACTAAAAACGATGCATTAAAAGAAGCTATTAAAAACAATAACTTCGAAGAAATCAAAGCAGCTAAAGATGAATTAAATAAAGCTGTTCAAGAAATGACTATGAAACTTTATGAACAAGCAAATGCAGCAGCAGGAGCTCAAGGTGCTAACACAGAATCAAGCAATCAAGATGATGATACAATTGATGCAGATTTCACTGAGAAAAAATAATAAATTTTAGAAAAAAAGGGAGCTGGACTTAGGTTCTGCTCCCTCATTTAAAATTTAAGGAGAGGTAGAAAATGGCTAAAAGAGATTATTACGAAGTGCTTGGTCTTAGTAAAGGAGCAAGTGCAGCAGAAATAAAAAAAGCTTATCGTAAGTTATCTAAACAATACCACCCGGATATTAATAAAGAAGAGGGTGCAGAGGAAAAATTTAAAGAAATTACAGAAGCTTACGAAGTATTAAGTGATGAAAATAAAAAAGCTCAATATGATCAGTTTGGTCATGCAGCCTTCGATGGTGGTGCAGGAGGCCAAGGTGGTTTTGGAGGCTTTGGAGGATTCGGTGGCGGATTCTCTGGAGGGTTCTCTGGTGGCTTTGATGATTTAGGAGATATATTCTCTAGCTTCTTTGGTGGAGGCGGAGGAAGAAGAAATCCTAATGCTCCACGACAAGGTGATGATTTGCTACATAGAATGCATATTACTTTTGAAGAATCTGTTTTTGGTACTAAAAAAACAATTAAGCTTCGTAAAGATGTGGAATGTGATCACTGTCACGGAACAGGTGCAAAAGACCCTTCATCTGTAACTGAATGTCCTAGATGTCATGGTTCTGGTCAAGAAGCTGTATATCAGGATACTCCATTTGGTAGAATCCAAAGCCAAAGAACATGTTCTGAATGTCAAGGACGTGGAAAAATAATTAAAGATAAATGTCCACACTGTTTCGGTAAAGGATATAATAACAAAGAAGTTGAATATGAAGTTGAGATTCCAGCAGGAATAAGCTCAGGACAACGAGTTCGTCTGCAAGGTAAAGGTGGAGCAGGAGAGAATGGTGGTCCAGCAGGAGACTTATTCATTGAAGTATCAGTTTCAAGTGATTCATACTTCCAACGTGAAGATGATGATATCTATACAGAATTAGAATTATCACCAGCGCAAGCAGCACTTGGTACAAAAGTGGATGTTAGAACATTAACTGGTGTTATTGAGTTGAATGTTCCAGCAGGTACTCAACACGGTAGAAAATTCCGTTTAGCTGGAAAAGGTGTAAAAAATGTAATGGGATATGGACAAGGTGATCACTATATTGTAGTGTCAATAAAAATCCCTAAATCATTATCATCAAAAGAAAGAGAACTATACTTACAATTAGCAAAACTTAAAGATGAAAAAGTAGAAGAAGATGAAAGCTTCATTGATAAAGTAAGTAGAAAAGCAAAAGATTTATTTGATTAAAAAACTCGAGCATTTTATATGCTCGAGTTTTCTTTGTTTATTCACTTACCAACTAATAATTTTTTTATCTTCAATTTTAATATCAGCATCATAAAGTTTATTCAATAGTTCTTCGTCATAAAATTTATCGGCAGATTCATTTTTAACTACTTCTCCATTTAGTAATCCCACTATATAATCACTGTACGTAAGAGCTTGATTTATATCATGTAGTACCATAATAATAGTAATACCAAGTGTATTATTTAGATGTTTTATTAATTTCATTATTGATTTTTGATATTTAATATCTAAAAATGTAGTAGGTTCATCTAGTATTATAATATCTGTGCTTTGTGCTAGACACATTGCAATGTAGACACGTTGTAATTGTCCTACTGATAATTCAGAGACATACTTATCCTTATACTCAGTTAAACTTGTATGTTTTAAAGCAAAATCAACTTTTTCTTTGTCTTCTTTTGATTTTTTATAAAAGAAGATATTTTGATATGGAAGTCGCGCAAAACTAACCATGTCATTAACTGTAATTTCTTTTGGTGTCTCATTTTTTTGATAAACTATTGATAATTTACTAGCAAGCTCTCTAAGTTTATAACTACTTAACTCTTTATTTTCTAATTTTATACTACCGCTATTGTAGTCTAAGTTTTTAGCTAAAAGTTTAATCAATGTACTTTTACCACAACCATTTTTCCCAAGTATTGTCGTTACTTTTCCTTTTTTGATATTTAGAGATAGGTTATTAAAGATATTATTATCTTTATTATAACCAAATAAGAGATTTTTTATTTCAATAATATTTGTCATTAGTTTACTCCTTTTTTCACAAGAATAATAAATGCAGGACCACCAATAACCATCATTATCAAGTCAGCTGGAATTTCTATTGGAGAAAATGCTAGACGACCTAAAGTATCAAATAGTAAAAATATAAATGCTCCAAGTAATGCACTAAAAGGTATAGTGTATATGTGGTTTCTACCAATTATTATTTTAGCAATATGTGGAACTATTAACGCTAAAAATACCAGTACACCAGATACTGCAGTAGTAATAGATGCCAGTGCAACTGCAATAAATGAAATCAAAAGTCTAATATAATTTATATTTATTCCAAGTGAAGTAATTATATTATCATCTAGTGCAAAAATATTACATAGTTTTGCTAAAAGCCAACTAATAATAAGTAATATTGGTAGCCATCTGAGAAGTAAAGAAACATCATCCCAGTTCTTTGTACCAAGGGCAACAGTCTTGAAAGCAGTAGATGTAGTAGAGTTCGATTGATTTAAGTATTGGATACTACTAGAGATTCCACTGAAGAAATAACTAATTGCGATACCAATTAAAATTATTTTTACATTGTTTTTAGTTTTTCCTGCAAGATAATATATTAAGATAAAGCCAATTATTCCTCCGATTATTGAAAAAATAGATTTAAAAATAAGTGCTTGAGGAAATAAACCTATTCCAAGGTATAAAAATAAATTAGCACCACTAGATACACCAATAAGACTAGGATCAACTAGGGGATTTTTAAGAACTGTTTGGAGTAGCAAACCACTTACTCCTAAAGCAGCTCCTACTAAAATAGTAATAATAATTCTAGGAAATCTCACATCTATTATTGCATTAACATTAGCATATTTTTTATTAAATATACCTACTAATAACTCGCTTGCTGAAGCTTTTATACTTCCACTATTAGCGGAGATAAAGATAGTGGCAATTAATAATATTATGACAATAATAAAAGCAAGTGTTTTTTTATCTTTCAAAATAAAATCTCCTTTACTATATTTTTATAACACCAGAAGAAATACTCTTCTGGTGCTATATAATCTAATTAGCATAAAATATTTTAGCTAATTCTTCCAATCCTTTTTGATAGTCAAATGTAGCCGTCATACCAAATATTGAGCTATCTAGGTCTATGACTTTATTGTTTTTTACCGCTTCAAAATGAGACCAACTTTTATTGTTTTCAAATTCCTTTTTAAACATCTCATTTACAGTATCAGGCATTGCATGAGCTGTACGTAAAATAATATCAGGTTGTTCATTTAAAGCAGTTTCTAGATTTAATGGAGAAAACTCATCATTACTTTTTATTATATTTTCTCCACCGGCTAATTTAACTAAATTACCCACGTATGATTTCTCTGAAGCAGCCATATAGCTTCCAGGTAATCCCATTAAGATTAGTACTTTAGGTTTTTTCTTATTTTCGATTTTTTTGTTATATTCAACAAAGAATGAATCGTAATCTTTTTTTAATTGAGCAAACTTTTCTTTTTTTCCAAATGTATTTGCTAAATCTTCAGTAACTGAATATAATCCATTTACACTTCGAATATCAACAAATTTATGTGGAATATTATTTTTTTCAAAACCTTCTTTTAACCAATCTTTTAAACTATCTGGTGCATAAACAACGGTAGGGTTGATAGACTTTATTACTTCCATATTTGGATTCATAGGTAAACCTATTTGTACAGTATTCTCATACCTTTTTGGCATACGGCCTAATTTTGTAGTAGGAATACCAGCTAATTTAATATCTAGCACATCAGCTACTTGGCTAAGTGCAACTGAATCCATAATAACTCGTTTACCATTTTCTTCTTCAGATTTTTTATCCTTATTAACACCTGTTAAATCAATTGTTTCGTTAAAAGCTTTATCCGCAAGATTTGGATCACTAGAACTAGAAGAACTATTCTTAGTTGAAGAACAACCAGAAAGAATTAATAAACATGCTAATAGTGAAGAAACAAGGATTATAAATTTATTTTTCATATTGTATCTCCTATTTAACATATTATTTATTTTTTCTTTTTTTCGGTATAGTAAAGCTTCCGACTAAGATTACTAATATTCCAACACCACCTGCAATGTAGTATGGTAAGTAATCTTTTTCTTCTATAACTTCCATGTCTAGTCCGCTATTTCCTTCTTGAATAGTGTTTGGATTTACTTCTACAAAGAAACGCACAGGTCTATTCATAGGTTCAACATACATTTGTACCATAGCTAAAAAGTTTTCATTAGGCACTTCGAAGCGATAATCAACGTAACTATCTTTATATTGCTCGATATTTACTTTTGTTTCAGTAGCTTCAACTTGTTTAAACTCTCCATCTTTTTGTAAAACTTTTATAAAAGGCCCTTGTTCACTACTACGTTTTACCCAATTCATTAGATGAATACGAACAGTAGCATATAGTTTTCCATCATTAGTACGTTGTAGCAAAGCTTTAGACCAACGTTTCTCGCTACTTGATTGATTTTTCATAGCTTCACTTATATCGCCACCGCCATTAATAGGGGATATAACACCTTGAACCATACCTTCACCGATTGCTGCATTTTTTGTACCACCATCAGCTGTAACTCCAGTTAATGGATTTAAGTAAGATCCTGTTATGTCAACAGTATAAATACCAGCTTTTTCAGTTTTTTGATTATCACTAAAATATTTATCTAGATTTTTATTGTTAGAATTATCTGTTGTTTTATTATCAGAAGATTTTTGATCATTGTTAGATTCATTATTTTTCTTTTGATTATTATCTTTAGAATCGGTATTAGATCCAGATGTTAATTTAGCAGCAGACCAATTAAATTTTAGAATGGCATTTTGTGCTGCGTCACCACCCATTATTTTATTCATAGCATCTACTGAAACTCGAACACCAATTTTTTCTGGCTTTGCTTCAGAAAATTTGAAGCTTAGTGTTCCAGGATAAGAACTACTTCCACCGTCAAGATTAGTATCGTTATATGTACTATCAACAGAAGCGGCAGTAAGGTCACCAGAGAAAATAGGGGATGAATAAATACTTAAAGATAGTAGGTGTCCATGCATATTATTAAAGTCCATAGGGACGAATTGGACTGTTATTGTAGATGAATTATTATCATGAATTGTTACTTTAGCGTGAGTAGCTAAAGCTTTATTACCCATTGATAATTTTCCATTATTATCAGAATGCCACAATTCAACAGGAACGGTGTACACTTTATCTTCGGCTCTAGCATTTTTTACGAATAATGAATTACTAGACGTAAATATAAGTGCAAGTGTGGCAATAATTATTGTAATAAACTTAAATATTCTTTTCATTATTATTACTCACTTTCAAATTATTTAACATAGGAAAGGAGATGACTCATTAATTATATTAATATAGAGTCAACTCCTTTTTTAGTTAGTAGTATTAGAGTGATTTAAGTTCTAATATTTTAACTTGTATAAGGGGTTATTTAAAATAGTCTTCTTTTAATAAATACAAGTATAGCTCCAAGAAGCGATATAGCACTAGGTATTATTACATACGGACTTTTCAAGTTAGTTTTATTTTTAAAATTAGTTTTATTATTTAAACCAGTTTTACTATTTGAACCAGTATTTGAAAATTCTTCAGAGTTATCAACACGACCATTGTTGTCATCAGTAGAGTTGTCTTCTGATTTACCATTAGTTTTATCACCCTTAGCCTGTTTGCTACTAGGACTTACGTCAGGATTTTCCCCAGGTTCTCCGCCAGTAACATAAAATTTTCCAGGTTCTTCTTTTACATTTGACCAGTCTAAAGATAGAATTGCATCTTTCTTTCCAGCACCGGGCATAATATCTTCCATAGCTTGTACAAAAACTGATACTGGAACTTTTTGAAGTTTTTCACTACTTGTAAAGTGAACTTCAACTTGATTATTGGCTCCACCAGTAGAAGTTACTGGATATGGTGTTCCTTTTACCCAAAATTTAGATATACCATCTGAAAATTTACCCATGTTGATATTATGAAATTTAACAAAATAATGATAAGTATTTCTAGAATCTCTAAAAACAGTTATACCATCTAGAGCCTTATGTCCCATTGATAATTGACCAGGATTACTTGCCATTAAAAGTGAAACTTTTACTCCTCTAAAAAATATTACATCTTCTAATTTACCACCTTTTGGAGTAGAGGGAACTGGTGTTCTTTTCTTAGGAGGAGTAGGAGCTTTTTTTGTTTCCTCTTTTTCAGTTTTTTCTTTTTCAGCTTTTTCTTTTTCAGCTTTTTCTTTTTCAGCCTTCTCTTTTTCAGCTTTTTCTTTTTCAGCTTTCTCTTTGGCAAGTCTTTCAGCTTCAGCTTTTTCTTTGGCAGCTTTTGCAGCAGAGTTTTGACTAGCATCTTCTTTAGCTGAGTTATCTGCTTCTGCCTGTTTAGTATTAGTATCTGTTTGTGCAGTTTTATCTGTAGTTGTATTTTGTTTTTCAGTAGTTGAAGTTTCTAATTTTTTTGAAACACCATTTGTATCTAATTGTAAAATTGCTGATTTTCGTCCAGCACCGGGCATAATATCTTCCATAATTTGAACGAATACTTCTACATTAAGAGTAGATTTAAGTTCTGGTAGAGTAAATACAGCCTGTTTAGGATTACTAACATTAGGGTAGGTAGTAGATGAAAGTTGGACTTCTTTTCCTTCAACCCAGAATTTAGATATACCATCAGATTGTCCATTAAAATTTAAATCTTTCCAAATAATAGTGTATTGATATTGATTACCAACTTTTTTTATACTAACTTTTTCTAAAGCAGCATCTCCCATAGAACGCTGTCCAGAATTGTTTGCATTTAGTAGATGAGCGGCAACATCAACTGATACTTCTTGTGTACCAACTGCATGGATATATTTGGTTTGTTGCAAATTTGTCGGAAAATCAACTACCGCAAGTGACGCTGCTAGTATACTAGCAGACATCACTTTAATAATAGTGTTTCTTTTCATTGTAATAATTATTCTCCTTATTTAAAATTAATTATTTACTTCTCTTTCTGTTAAGTAATAGTGCTGATAATAATGCAATAAATCCTAATCCAACTGCAGAAGAAGTATTGATACCAGTTTTTGGTAATTCTTTTTTGTTGTTTTTAATTTTAACACTATTATTAGTTTTGTTTTTACTGTTTAGTTCAGGTTTTGACACCACATTATTTTGAACAGAAGTTTGTACAGGTTTGTTAACTTCTTTTTCGTTTGTAGAAGGTTGAGGGGCTACTGGTTGAGTTTCAGTATTTTCATACTCAAATCCGTATAAACTAAAGTGTTTAGCTTCAATTACTACATAGTTAATATTATTTTCTTTAACATTTGAGAAGTTATCAATATTTTGTTTGTTAGTTCCATCTTTATCGATTTGATAAGCAGATATTACTTTTCTTTCAACTGGAACTTTGATAGAAGCAGGTTGTTTAATTTGACGAACTTTTCCATCTTTAGTAACGAAGTGAATATCATATACTTCGTTATTACTATTTAATCCTGGAACAGTCGCTTTAACAACTTCTAATTCATATACGTCGTTTTCTAAACCTTCAGTAGGGATAGTAACTTTAACAGGAGTATCACCATCATTATCCGCAAATGTTGCAAGTGATTTATCTTCATTGAAAGTTACTTTTGGATTACTAAAGTAAGCAGGTTTATTTTTTTCTTTCTCAGCTTTCTCTTTAGCTAATCGTTCAGCTTCAGCTTTTTCTTTCTCAGCTTTCTCTTTAGCTAATCTTTCAGCTTCAGCTTTTTCTTTCTCGGCTTTCTCTTTAGCAAGTCTATCAGCCTCAGCTTTTTCTTTAGCAAGTTTCACCGCTTCAGCTTTAGCTGTTTCATCTGCATGTAATTTATTTACTGCTTCTTCAGTTAAGCTAGTAGCTTTATCCCAGTTAAATGAAATACGAGCTGGTGTATTTTTATGGAATGGTTTGCCACCAACTAACACATCTATAGTTACTGGTGTAACTGTTAATTTATCTGAACTAGTAAAGTGATATTGTTTTTCGTTTAATTCACCACCTAGATCTTTAGCGTCTGCAGCTTGTCCATTTACTTTAAGATTATTAACTGAACCAGTTAATCCAGCAAATTGTAAATCTTTAAAAGTAACATAGTAGTGGTATGTATCACCAATTTTTTCGACACGAGTTTTATCACCTAATAATGCACCGTTACCCATAGATGGTTTTTCTATAGTTGCATCTAGTAGAGTAGCTGGAACAGTGTTATATGGTTTTTCAACATTTTTCTCTACTGCTGAAAAATCTAGTTCTAATGTTGTATCAATTTCATTTCCTAGTTTGTCTTGTTTAGTAACTAAAGTTGTTTTTAATTGAAGTTTATCAAGTAGTTTATCAGTTAATAGTGAAACTTGTTTAGTTGTACCTTCTAAAGGTGTTAAAGTAGCTTCAGTACCATTGTGAGTGATTTTTGAAAATTGATAATTTGTACGTTTAGTAACAAATGTATTTCCTTTTGCTTCTTTAACTTTAAATGTATATTTATATTTATCTCCAACTTTCTCAACAGTCACATCTTTTTCAAATAAATTAGCATAAGTTGAAAGTTGAGAGTTATCTTTTTGATATTTTAATTCACCTTTAACACTTGTAGGGAAAGTACTAGGTACTTTATCTGCTTCTACTTCATGGTCAGGTACAGTTGATACTACTGGTTTTGGTTTTTCCTCAATAGGTTTTGTTGGCGTTGGTTTAGGAGATGGTTTTGGAGTTTCTACATCTTCTATAACTGCTGGTCTATCTTTCCAAGCATTTGCAGTATCATAGTAAAGTTGTAAAGTAACAAAGTGAGACATTAAAGCTCCATTTGGATATGGTGCAGTTCCATCTAGTTGAATTTTTTCAAGTAATTTATCAGAAACAATAGAACCTTCTTTAATAGAACCTTTTTTAGAAGAAGCTAATGTAGTAAGAGGAATTTCTTTGTCTTGATAAGAAATTTTTGCTAATTCGAATGGGTAGAATTCTCCACCAACATTAGCTAAACCTGGTTTAAGTCTAAATGTATATTTATATTTATCACCAGTTTTTTCAACTTTTACATTGCTATCTAGTGCAGGACCATATAATGACTCTTCATCATTATTATTAGCGTTTCTTAAGTGACCTTGTACATTAAGAGGGAATTCTTTTTTCAGAGGAGTTCCAGTATACTCTTTATCTTTGTTTGGATTTTTGTATGTCGCAGCTTCATAGTTATCAGCTGTAACTTTTTCTTTAATAGTGTTGAAGTCGAAAGTAAGAGTTAGTTTTTGGTTTCCTAACCCAAATCCAGGCATTAGAGAATCCATAACAGGAACATAGACTTCATTGTATGTTTCTAATTTATTATTAGAATCGATTTTGTTTTTATCGATAGAATATGACATTACTTTTGGATAAGCTTTTCGTTCAGGATATTTACTTTTATATGTATCAAAGTAATCATCTTTTTCTGATTCTTTATAACTTTCAACTATAGTTGCTTCTTTAGGAGTAGAACTATTTACATTTTGTTTTTCTACATTACTATCATAGTATTTTAAATCTCCTAAATAACCTTTGAATTGTTTTCCGTTCATATCTCTACTAATAGGTTGGAATGTAATATCAACAGAATATTTTCCATCTTTAACTGTTAGTTTAGTTTCATCAGCTTTTATAGCAGCGGCAGCCATAGAAGGGCCACCTGTAGCAAAGTTAGTTGCTTTTACATCAATTGAATATTCACCATTTTTAAGATTTTTTACATCTTGTTTAGCTGTTGGTTTAGCGTTCGCATTCGTAACTGCAGGAGTATTACTAGTAGCTGCATTGTTAGTAACAGGTTTATTGGTTGTAGCAGGGCTGTTTGTTGTAGCTACAACTGGATTTTCATCTGCAGCGAATGCAAAATCATCATGATCGTATGCTTCAATTGCAGCTAAAGCAGAAAATATAGCTGTAGCTGACAGCACCTTTAATAAAGTATTATTTTTCATATTAAATATATCTCCTTTATTGGATTCGTTTTAATCGATTAAGACAATCGTTATCATTATTATAATATAAATCATTGTAGAAATAAAGAAGCAAATGATAATCGTTATTAATTTTAAATGAAAAACGTTGATTTATACACAAAAAGATACAAAAAAATTCACAATTTGTACACATTTTAAATTAGATATGTTAACTTAAAATTTTATAAATTATGTCAACAAAGAGAAATAAAACGGTTGCTGATTTTTTGACAATAAAAAATAAATCTGTTAGGATAGAAATAGATAATTAAATAAACATGCACTGGGGGAGCCTGTGGCTGAGATAATTTTGTTAGACCCTTTGACCTGAACTAGATAATGCTAGCGTAGGAAATGTGAATAATATTTTCTGTATAAATTAGAATAATAATACTTGCACTTCCCACGAATAGTAGGAAGTTTTTTATATTTAATTTTGTATGTATTATTTATTTTGAATTTAAGAATAAAAATTAATAAGGGAGGCTAATTTATGAGTAAATTAGATATCGCGTTAACTATAGCAGGAACTGATCCTACAGGAGGAGCAGGAATAATGGCTGATTTAAAAAGTTTTCAAGCCAGAGGTGTTTATGGAATGGCTGTTGTAACTAGTGTTGTCGCACAAAATACTCTAGGAGTACAAAAAATACACAATATTCCTTTGGATATTTTAGACGCTCAGCTTAACAGTGTTTTTTCTGATATCACACCAAATGCGATAAAAACTGGAATGTTGGCAAATGTAGAAATAATGGAAGTTGTGAAAAAGTATTTATCTAAAGATATTGCATATGTAGTTGATCCAGTTATGGTAGCAACAAGTGGTGATAAACTAATTGATAGTAATGCGAGAAATCATTTGAAAAATGAAATATTACCTTTGGCTACAATAATCACACCAAATGTTCCTGAAGCTGAAGAAATAGTAGGATTCAAAATAGTAACAGAAGATGATATTAACAAAGCAGGAAAATTTATTTTAACAGAAGTAGGATGTAAATCTGTAATTATAAAAGGTGGACATTTAGAAGGTAAGGCCAAAGATTATTTGTTTACTAGAAACGATTCGCCTCATATATGGGAAAGTGAAAGAATAAATACAAAGCATACACATGGAACGGGATGTACTTTTTCTGCAGTAATTACTGCGGAATTAGCAAAAGGTAATGACTTAGTTACTTCAGTAGATATTGCTAAAAAATTTATAACAGCAGCAATAAAAAATTCACCAGAAATAGGTCATGGAAGTGGCCCAGTTAATCATATAGCATATAAGGAGTAAAAAATATGAGCAGCTTAAAACTATTAAAAGAAAAAGCACCATTAGTTATTTGTATAACTAATGATGTTGTAAAAAACTTTACAGCTAATGGCTTAGTCGCATTAGGTGCTTCACCAGCAATGAGTGAGTTTAAAGATGATTTAGAAGATTTATTAAAATATGCAGGTGGACTATTAATTAATATTGGAACACTTACAGATGATAATTGGCAATTGTACCGTGATGCGTTAATTATTGCAGAAAAATATAATGTACCAGCAGTACTAGATCCAGTAGCATGTGGAGCAAGTGCATATAGAAAACGTGTAGTAGATGATTTATTAGAAAATTATAGAATATCAGCTATTCGAGGAAATGCAGGGGAAATAGGTTCATTAGTAGGTTTGGATATAGCTTCTAAAGGTGTAGATAGTGCTAATGTTGATAATATTGGTGAATTAGCTTTA
>ERZ773263.1252-NODE-1252-length-15432-cov-7.615465_pt1 | contig 15432 bp, 12 predicted proteins | sample MGYA00511076_ERZ773263 | MGnify/ENA primary metagenome ERZ773263 (study PRJEB29015, sample SAMEA2738155) | human oral metagenome | biome: human oral; feature: human-associated habitat; material: saliva | place: China | collected 2195 ... | reverse complement strand
CCTCAGAAAATCTGTGGAATAGTCGCGACTTGTCTTACCATGCTTTTGCCTTTGCGGGCTATATGCCCAAGCTCAATACGGCTAATCCAGAGGTGAAAGACTATCTCTTGAAGGTTGCGACATACTGGATTGAAGAGTTTGATATCGATGCTTGGCGACTGGATGTGGCTAATGAAATCGACCATCAATTCTGGCGAGATTTCCGTAAGGCGGTCTTGGCTAAGAAGACAGACCTCTATATTCTCGGGGAAATCTGGCATTCGTCCCAACCTTGGCTTAATGGTGATGAGTTCCATGCAGTGATGAACTATCCGCTCTCTGAAAGTATCAAGGATTATTTCCTGCGTGGGCATAAAGAGACGCAACGCTTTATTTGGGAGATCAATAGCCAGTCTATGTACTACAGGCAACAGATCTCTGAGGTGATGTTCAACCTCTTGGACTCCCATGATACAGAGCGCATCCTGACAACGGCCAAAGGTGATCTTCAGTCCGTCAAGTCTGCCCTCGCCTTCCTCTATCTGCAACGAGGAACGCCGTGTATCTATTATGGGACGGAGCTAGCCCTCATCGGTGGCCCGGACCCAGATTGTCGGCGTGTCATGCCTTGGGAGCGCGTGTCAGAAGACAATGACATGCTGAACTTTTTGAAGGACTTGATCCAGCTACGAAAAGAAGTGGCGGGCATGATTCAACATGGTAAAGTAAGCTTGGAAGAAGTAGAGCCAGATGTAGTAGCAGTAGAATGGCAGCATGAAGGCCACCTTCTCAAAGCCTACTTTAACCACTCCAGGAAAGACTTTGTCTTAGAAAGAGGACAAGCAGATCTGATTAGTCTTGGGAGAATCTCTGATGATCGATTGAACATTCAGCCAAATGGCTTTGTTATTTATAGGGAAAATTGATACTCTCAATTATTATATGTTAACACTCAAGCAGAGTTACGTAGTATTAATCAAATAAGCTTTCAAGTGTGTCAGAACATTGACCAAATCCCTTATGGTTTTGTTGAGTCTGCTTGAAATTATAATCTTCAATCAGGTTAATTAAATAACGTTCTAGAGCCTCCTTGTTAGGGGAAAGGAACTTCTTTTTCGTTTGACGTTTGATTTCTTTGTTTAGTGACATAATGAGGGGAGTGGAGTAAAGATTGTGCCAAATTTGATAAGGAAACTGATAAAAAGTTATAAGATTATCCGTATTCTCCAGACTTTCCATTTTTTTCCTATACTTGCTTTCCCATTCAGCAACAAATTCCACTGAAGCATGTACTTCCATTTCTAAATTTTTTGCACGATAAATCGTTTTAAATTGCTCAAGAATGATTAATATATCTGCTCTCTTCACTTTACTAGATTGATTTCAACTGATATGAATCAAGCAACGTTGTTGCTTGACTAATGGATAAGCCTGACTTATAATCTGGTCGACTCCCTTTAATCCATCTGTGACTACAAGTGAAACCTCTTGAATCGCTTGATTTTGAAGCTTGTCTAGCAGAGTCGACCAATAAACATTGTTTTCATTTTGGGAGATACCATATCCAAGAACAGCCTTCTGTCCTTCAGGTTTAATGCTAGGTGCGATATGAATACATTTTTTACTAAGGGTTCTACGTCTTAATTGAAGATAGGTTCCGTCAAAAAATAAGACAGAGTAATTAGCTTCTAAACTTCTCTCATGAAAAGCAGTGACATTCTCCTGAGTTGCTTATGAGATATTAGAAATTGTTGATTGGCTATAGTGATGGCCGTAGATTCGCTCTATGATATCACTAATTTCTCGAATTGTTACACCTGTTTGATAGAGTTTGATAACCTTATTTTCCAAGTCGACATCACGACGCGCATAAGGAGGTATCAAGGCTGGATTTAAGTTTCCATTACGATCTCTGAGAATGATTAAAAGAACATTCCCATATTTGGTTTAAAATTTCCGTGAATACGTTCCGTTACGACTATTGCCTGTAAGGTAACCAGCTTTATCGTAAGGTTCATACCTTTAAAAAGCTGATGACTCTGCTTGGAGAAGGTTGTTCATAGCTGTTTCAAGAGAAGAACGGAAAAATTCATCAATATCTTCTTTTGGCCTAGGAAGTTAAGTATTTCTGTTGTAAACTTAGTCATAGGAATAAATCTACTTCCAGTAATGCTTCGCAACTCTACTATAACGGATTTATTCCTTTTTGTGTTTACACAACTTAATTTACACTACAGAAGAAAGAGTTATTAAATGAAATATTGGAAGCTCTTTTAATTATATATTTATATATTGTTTATTTTTTGTATTAGGTATAAAATATAAAGGTGATACAATGTTAAAGGAAATTTGTATATGAAAAATATTCATGAATATTTTTGGGCTAAGAAAACAGAGGAAAATGGTAGACTTCTCTGGTTACCATTATCTCAACACTTAGAAGACACGAAAAATATTGCAGGTCTATTATGGGAACATTGGCTAAGTGAAGGACAAAAGGTATTAATTGAAAACTCCATCATTTCTGAAGAACAGATTGAACATCAAGGTAAAAGATTGGCACAATTCTTAGGAGCTGTTCATGATATTGGAAAAGCAACACCAGCTTTTCAGACGCAAAAAGGTTATGCAAATTCAGTAGATTTGGATATTCAATTGTTAGAAAAATTGGAACGCGCAGGTTTTTCTGGGATTAGTTCTCTCCAACTAGCCTCCCCTAAAAAGAGCCATCATAGCATTGCAGGTCAATATTTGTTATCTCATTATGGCGTGGAGGAAGATATTGCAACAATTATTGGTGGGCACCATGGACGACCAGTTGATGATTTAGACGGTTTAAATTCTCAAAAGAGCTATCCCTCGAATTATTTCCAGGATGAAAAGAAAGATAGTCTAGTTTATCAGAAATGGAAATCAACTCAAGAAGCCTTTTTAAACTGGGCTTTAACAGAAACAGGGTTTAATTCTGTGTCTCAGCTTCCAAAAATCAAACAGCCTGCTCAGGTTATTCTATCAGGTTTACTCATAATGTCTGACTGGATTGCTAGTAATGAACATTTTTTTCCTTTGTTAAGTTTGGATGAAACTGATGTGAAAAGTAAGAGTCAACGTATTGAAAATGGGTTTAAAAAGTGGAAAAAATCTAACTTGTGGCAACCTGAAACTTTTGTTGACCTTGTTACTCTTTATCAGGAAAGATTTGGATTTAGTCCACGAAATTTTCAGCTGATACTCTCACAAACAATCGAAAAGACGACTAATCCTGGGATAGTGATACTGGAAGCGCCGATGGGACTCGGGAAAACAGAGGCGGCTCTAGCAGCATCAGAGCGGTTATCTAGTAAAAAAGGATGTAGTGGATTGTTTTTTGGATTGCCTACGCAAGCAACCTCCAATGGAATTTTTAAGAGGATTGAACAGTGGACAGAGAGTATAAAGGGGAACAATTCTGATAATTTTTCCATTCAGCTGGTTCATGGAAAAGCAGCCTTAAATACGGATTTTGCCGAGTTACCTAAAGGAAATACAATTAACATGGACGACTCGGAAAACGGCAGTATTTTTGTCAATGAGTGGTTTTCTGGGAGAAAAACTTCAGCATTAGATGATTTTGTAGTTGGGACAGTCGACCAATTTTTAATGGTGGCTTTAAAACAAAAACACTTGGCCTTACGACATTTGGGGTTTAGTAAAAAAGTTATCGTTATTGATGAAGTTCACGCTTATGATGCCTATATGAGCCAATATTTGTTAGAAGCCATTAGATGGATGGGAGCTTATGGTGTTCCTGTAATTATTTTATCAGCAACTTTACCTGCCCAACAAAGAGAAAAACTCATAAAAAGCTATATGGCTGGAATGGGAGTGAAATGGCGAGATATTGAAAATATAGATCAGATAAAAATAGACGCCTATCCTTTAATCACTTATAATGACGGACCTAACATTCATCAAGTTAAAACGTTCGAAAAGCAAGAACAAAAAAATATTTACATTCATCGTTTACCAGAAGAACAGTTAATTGATATTGTAAAAGAAGCTCTTGATAATGGTGGAGTAGTGGGGATAATTGTCAATACGGTGAGAAAATCTCAAGAATTGGCAAGAAATTTTTCAGATATTTTTGGAGATGATATGGTAGATTTGCTTCATTCTAATTTCATAGCAACTGAAAGAATCCGAAAAGAAAAGGATTTATTGCAAGAAATTGGGAAAAAAGCAATGCGTCCACCAAAGAAAATCATTATTGGTACACAGGTGATTGAACAGTCGTTAGATATTGATTTTGATGTACTGATAAGCGAATTAGCGCCTATTGATTTACTCATTCAACGTATCGGACGACTACATCGTCACAAAATCAAACGACCCCAAAAGCACGAAGTCGCAAGATTTTATGTTTTAGGAACATTTGAAGAGTTTGATTTTGATGAAGGAACGCGTTTGGTTTATGGGGACTACCTATTAGCTAGAACTCAGTACTTTTTACCAGATGAAATACGACTTCCTGATGATATTTCACCGCTTGTCCAAAAGGTTTATAATTCAGACTTAACAATTACGTATCCAAATCCAGAACTTCATCAAAAATATTTGGATGCTAAGATGGAACATGATGATAAGATTAAAAATAAAGAAAGAAAGGCAAAGTCATACCGTATTGCTAATCCTGTCTTAACAAAATCGAGAGTTCGAAATAACAGTTTGATTGGTTGGTTAAAAAACCTCCATCCAAATGATAGTGAAGAAAAAGCATATGCTCAAGTTCGAGATATTGAAGATACAATTGAAGTGATTGCTTTAAAAAAAATATCTGATGGGTATGGTCTGTTCATAGAAAATAAAGATATATCTCAGAACATTACTGATCCTATAATTGCAAAAAAGGTAGCACAAAATACTTTACGACTTCCAATGAGTTTATCCAAAACCTATAATATTGATCAAACGATTACTGAGCTTGAAAGATATAACAATAGCCATTTAAGTCAATGGCGAAACTCATCATGGTTAAAAGGATCTCTTGGGATTATTTTTGATAAAAACAATGAGTTTATACTGAATGGATTTAAACTATTATATGATGAAAAATATGGTGTTACCATAGAAAGGTTGGATAAGAATGAGTCGGTTTAATTTACTTGATGAACCCTGGATTTCTGTTGTTTATGACGAAAAAGGATCCACAAAAGATGTTTCTTTACAGGATTTATTTACAAATGCTCATCAGTATAAAGAATTAGCAGGAGATACGAAGACACAGGATTTTGCGGTATTACGAGTATTGTTGGCTGTTTTACATACGGTCTTTTCCCGATTTGATGTAGATGGCAATGTTTATGAGTACCTTACTATTGATGAACGATGGAATCAGCTTGAACCAGTGGATGAGATGGATATTGAGAGTTATGAGGAAGCTCTTTATGAAACATGGGAAAATCTTTGGATTAATAAAAGATTTCCAAATATTGTTAATCAATACTTAGAAAAATGGCGAGATCGCTTTTACTTATTTGACGAAAACTATCCATTTTTTCAAATAACGAAAGAAGAGATTGCTGGAGATAAAATTAGCAAAGCTAAAGCAAGTAGTATTTTGGGTAAAAATATAAATAGAATTATATCTGAGAGTGGAAATAAGATAGCTTTATTTTCGCCAAAAGATGGGGAAAATAAAAATACTCTAACTGCCGCAGAATTAGCTAGATGGCTAATTACATTTCAAGGGTACTCAGGATTATCCGATAAGGTCATTTTTGGAAATGAAAAATATAAATCTTCGAAAGGATGGCTATTTGATATTGGTGCTATTTACATTAAAGGTAACACTCTATTCGAAACGTTGTTACTAAATTATATTTCACCGTATAATGAATGTGGTAATGTAGAAAATATTCAGCGACCTTGCTGGGAACGTAAAAGTTCTGATATCATTAAAAGCTACCTTGATGAAAAAGATATTACAAATATTGCTAGTTTATATACTGTTTGGAGTAGAGGAATCTATATTGACCCAGACTTTAATTTAAATAAACCTTTCTCTTTTGAAATTGTGAAATTACCTGATATCAATCATAGGGATAATTTTTTGGAGCCAATGACAATTTGGAAGTATAATGTTTCGGGTGAAAATAGAGATAGCTATACACCAAAGAAACATCTTTTGAATCAATCTTTATGGCGATCTTTTGGCTTGTTATCTATAAAAGATACTAATCTTCAACATAGAAAACCTGGCGTTATCGATTGGCTTACATATATTGATGATATAATAGGAAATCGACTATCAAATATTGTTGCAATTAGTATGCAGGATGATGGAAACGCTACTTCATGGCTTCCAACGGATGAGGTTATTGACTCAATTTTTATCAATGATTTGGTTTTAACGGATTTAGACGAGGGTGGTTGGGTTCCTCGTATCAATGAAGTAGTAGAAGAAACAAAAAAGATTATTTCTAGAACATATAAAACGTATATTAATGATATAAAGGAAATCAGAAATATCTCTAATGGTAGTTATACTCAACAGATGGTTGAAAGTCTATATTTCAAAATTGATCAACCTTTCCGACAATGGTTAGCTAGCATTCAACCAGAAGATAATAAAGATTCTAAAATACAAGAATGGAGAGTTTTACTGAGGAAAATAGTTAAAGCTGAAGCAGAAGTTATTTTACATCAAGGGGGGACGAGGGACTATCTTGGTATCCAAAAAGATGGGCGAATTAAGAATATTGCAACTGCCTATAATTCGTTTGATTTTTGGCTTCGTCAACAGTTAAAATAGGAGAGAGAATGTCACAACATACTAAACAAACAGTTTGGACTGTTACAAAGAAGATTATTTTCAAATTGAGTAACCAAAAAGAGGAAACATATGATAAAGCTACACTAGCGAAAGTTAGGAAAACATTGGGGAAACCCTTGAGTGAAGCAACAGAAATGTGGCCAATTCTGTTCGAAAATTTACCAGAGGAATTTTTAAGTTCTTATCAGCAACCAAGCTATGAGGAATTAGCTATTTATACAGCACTTCAATTGTATGCATTGCATCAGCAAGGTGTTTCAACGAGTGTGATGCAAGATGATTCGAAGCCTTATGAAAATATAGGTACTGCACTTGGTAAGCTTAGGAAAGAAGATAATACCACTGCAATTGATAGACGATTTAATACCATGATTACCTCATCAACGTTTGAAGAACTTACTTACCATTTAAGACATTTGATTTCGCTACTTAAAGTGGAGTCACCGGTGATTCAGGTTAATTACGCTGACCTAGCAAATGATCTATATTGGTTTTTAAATAATAGTCAAGAAAATGTCCGCCTAAATTGGGCAAGAGCATATTATAAACAAATCAAAGGAGAAAAAAACAATGACGACTGAACAACGATTATTTTTAGATATTCATGCTATTCAAACCTTACCACCTTCAAATATGAATAGAGATGATACAGGTAGCCCGAAAACGGCTCAGTATGGAGGAGTTAGAAGATCTCGCGTGAGTTCTCAATCATGGAAGAAGGCGATGAGAGAATATTTTAATACTCATGGTGCTCAGTCAAATGTTGGTATTCGAACAAAAGAAATTGTGAGATACGTTGCAGATAAAATTGTAGAACTAGATAGTTCTATCAGTATTGATGATGCATTGGAAAAAGCCGATAAAGTATTGATAGCTGCTGGAATTAAGAAAAAAGGTGAAGTTAAAGCACTTTATTTCATGGGTGATAGTCAAGCTAGGAAGTTAGCTCAAGCAGCCTATGACAATATAACAGATAAAAAAGAGCTCCAAAAGTTAGCTAATGCGGATCCATCTATTGATATTGCCCTGTTTGGTCGAATGGTAGCTGAAGATCCAACTCTTAATGAGGATTCTTCTTCTCAGGTTGCACATGCCATTTCCACACATGCTGTACAAACTGAATTTGATTTCTTTACGGCTGTTGATGATTTAGCTCCAGAGGATAATGCTGGGGCAGGTATGCTTGGAACGGTAGAGTTTAATTCTTCTACACTATATCGCTATGCAAATGTTGCGATTCATGAATTATCAAAGCAATTAGGAAATGAGGAATCGTTAGAGAATTGTTTATCTTTGTTCATTGAGGCCTTTGTAAAGTCACTTCCAACAGGGAAAGTAAATACATTTGCTAATCAAACGCTACCACAGGCTTTAATTGTAACGGTTCGAAGTGATCGTCCGGTTAATCTTGTCAGTGCATTTGAAAAGCCAGTTAAATCAATAGAAGGCTATGTTACTAAATCTATTGATAAACTCGCCAAAGAGTTTATAAAGGTTGAGAAATTTGTAGACAAACCACTTATGACCTTCTATGTTACTTTACATGAGAACGAAAATCTAAAACAAATTGGGGAGGAAAAAGATTCGGTTTCAAAATTATTAGAAGATTTTTCAGAAACGATAGCCAAATACATTTAAAATAGGTGAATGCTATGAAGACGATTTTGTTGAAATTTGCTGGTCCCTTACAATCATGGGGGACGAGTTCACATTTTGAAACTAGGCATACAGATTTTTATCCTTCCAAAAGTGCGGTAATTGGACTACTTGCTGCTAGTTTAGGTTATAGGAGAGACGAAGATGAAAAAATCCAAAAACTAAATGAACTTGATTTTGCTGTTCGTGTCGATCAGCAAGGAAATCTGTTAAGAGATTTCCATGTTGCACAGAAGTATACAGAAAAGGGTCAATTTGATAGAAATTATGTTACGAATCGGTATTATCTAGAAGACGCTGTATTTGTTGTAGCCCTCTCCCATACAGATGATAGCTTTATAGATATTATTAAAGATGCTCTAAAAAATCCCTATTTCCAACCTTTTATGGGAAGAAGGGCGCTCCCAATAACTGCAGACTTTATCTTAGGTGAGACAGATGTTAATCCATTAGAGAGCCTAAAGTCTCTGAAATGGCAAGCTTCTTTATGGTTTATGAAAAAATCTTATGATAAGTATGCTATTTCTTTGGAAGTTTATCTAGATAGTCAATTAGTCAATAAGGATGTTTATCAGCTGAGGCAAGATTATGTTAGGTCATTTTCACAAAAAGGGAGAAGATTTGGTTTTAGATATGAAGTACGTGAATTAATCAGTGTTCAAAATCCTCACTATTCAAATAGGAATACAGAGCATAACATTTTTGAGAGTATAGGAGATTAAAGTAATGTACATTTCTAGGGTAGAAATTGATCGAAATAATAGACGAAAGGTTAGAGATTTAACGCATGTAGGAGCTTATCATGCTTGGGTGGAAGAGAGTTTTCCATCGGAATTAGAGCAATCAATCCGTACAAGAAAATTATGGCGAATCGATCGTATTCAAGGTAAGGATTATCTTATTATTGTAAGTAAAGAAAAACCTAATTTAAAAAAACTTGAAAAATATGGTGTTTTAGGAAGTGCTCAAACTAAGCACTATCAACATTTTTTAGATAACATCAAAACTGGTTGTCGAATGAATTTTAGAGTAGTGCTGAATCCGGTTATTTCAATTTCTTCACCTGATAAATCAAAACGTGGGGTAGTAAAACCGCATGTGACGATTGAACATCAGATGGACTTTCTAGTGAAACGATCTGAGAAAAATGGCTTCTCATTAGTAAGAGAAAGTTTTTCAATTGTTGAGCGTGGTTATGAAGTTTTTCAGAAATCAGAAAACCCCATACGTCTATCAAAAGTTGTTTACGAAGGTACTTTAACTGTCAGTGATGAGACGCTTTTCAAAAGAATGCTGACAGAGGGACTTGGAAAGAAAAAAGCATATGGTTTTGGATTGATGACAGTGGTGCCACTTGAGGAATGAGACATGGTAGAAAAAAGTGGAGCTAAGAAAACTTCTTTGAGAGAACTACCTAAAATTAGCGATCGTGTTAGTTTTATCTACGTTGAACATGCTAAAATAAATCGTGTTGATAGTGCAATCACAGTACTAGATAGTAGAGGAATAGTTCGAATACCTGCTGCTATGATTGGTGTACTGTTATTAGGACCGGGTACCGATATTAGTCATCGTGCTGTAGAATTAATTGGAGATACAGGAACTAGTATGGTTTGGGTTGGTGAGCGTGGTGTTCGTCAATATGCACATGGGAGATCTCTGGCACACTCAACAAAATTTTTAGAGAAACAAGCAAAACTTTTCTCAAATTCTCGATTACGTTTAGCGGTTGCACGTAAGATGTATCAAACGAGATTCCCAGATGAAGATGTATCTACTATGACTATGCAACAACTACGTGGACGAGAAGGAGCAAGAGTTCGAAGAGTCTATCGGTCGCAATCTGAAAAATATCAAGTTTCTTGGACTAAAAGAGAGTACAATCCTGATGACTTTGAAGGTGGTGATATAGTTAATCAAGCTTTGTCAGCTGCTAATGTAGCTTTATATGGTTTAGTACATAGTATAGTAGTTGCATTAGGAGCTTCACCAGGTTTAGGATTTGTACATACGGATCATGATTTATCTTTTATTTACGATATAGCAGATTTATATAAAGCTGAATTAACAATTCCGTTGGCGTTTGAAATCGCAGCTAATTTTACTGAGATTGATGATATTGGGAAGATTGCTCGTCAGAAGGTTAGAGATTCCTTTGTTAATGGTAAATTAATAGTTCGAATTGTACAGGATATTCAATATTTATTTGATCTTGACGATGAAGAAGAATTACTAGTCGATACCCTATCTTTATGGACTGACAAAGATATGCTTGTAAAGCATGGTGTTAGCTACAAGGAGGAGTTGTGAGATGCCCTTTACAGTGGTGACTTTAAAAAGTGTCCCTCCGTCTCTTAGGGGGGATCTCACTAAATGGATGCAAGAGATTGCTACAGGAGTTTACATCGGTAATTTTAATTCTAAGATTTGAGAGAAATTATGGAATAGAATTCAGGCAAATGTTGGTGAAGGAGAAGCAACGATTAGTTATTACTATCGCAACGAGATTGGTTATCAGTTTGATACTATAAATTCCCAAAAATCTGTGGTGGATTTTGATGGTATTCCACTAATATTAATACCTAACCCAAAGATAACTTCAGAAAATCATCCTAAATTAGGATATAGTAACGTTGCGAAGTTTCGTAAAATAAAACGATATTCTACTTATAGAGAACCACAAGCTAACTCTTTAAAACCTTATATTGTTATTGATATAGAAACTGATGGCCTAGACGAGAAAAAGAATACAATCATTGAGATTGGAGCAGTCAAGTTTAATGGACAACAAGTAAAGGAATTTAATGCTTTGATTAAGTATGAGGAGAAATTACCTACTGAAATTTCTAAATCATTATTAGATCAAGAAGGACGTGATTTAAAAGAAGTACTTTCTGAATTTTTATCGTTTATTGGTGATTTAACTTTAGTTGGCTATAATATCCATTTTGATATTCAGTTTATCAATAATAAACTGAATAAATTTGGTTTACCCATATAAAAAATAAAACTCATGATATAATGAAATTAGTCAAGGATGATAAGTTGTTCTTGGATAATTATCAGTTACAGACTGCTTTCAAAGCATATGGGATTGAGGACCTAGTTCCTCATAGAGCTTTGAAAGATGCTAGACTAATCTATCAATTATCAACTAAAGTAAATAAATTCTTAGCTAGAATGAAAGTAAAATATTAATTTCATTGGGTTCTTTTAGTGTTTTCCCCGCACACGCGGGGGTGATCCTTGGGGGGTTAAGCTATGAGGCCTATACTATTTGTTTTCCCCGCACACGCGGGGGTGATCCTGGATCCCCGCCATTTTTTAGCTTCTCATCAATGTTTTCCCCGCACACGCGGGGGTGATCCTGGAATGTCTTCTTCAACTACTTTTGGTTTAGTGTTTTCCCCGCACACGCGGGGGTGATCCCGAGGCTAATAGGGCCATGATACACGCGCTTTTGGTTTTCCCCGCACACGCGCGGGGGTGATCCCGAAGAACTCAATACTTTCATCGAAGCAGCCGTGTTTTCCCCGCACACGCGGGGGTGATCCCAGACATCAACATCACAGATGGTCAGATCTCATGTTTTCCCCGCACACGCGGGGGTGATCCCATGGATCAAATTACAGGCATTATCACATCATCGTTTTCCCCGCACACGCGGGGGTGATCCCGAGTATGAAGCGCTGGCAGTCAAAGAGATATTGTTTTCCCCGCACACGCGGGGGTGATCCCGACGAAGAGCGTCAAGCAATGATCGCTGCAAAGTTTTCCCCGCACACGCGGGGGTGATCCCACAGAGAAATTTACTCAATTCGCACAAGCTGTGTTTTCCCCGCACACGCGGGGGTGATCCCATCAGACGGAAAGATGCGATGGAATGCTTAAAAGTTTTCCCCGCACACGCGGGTGTGATCCTCATTCATCTCCTGCAATCACGCTGAGATACATGTTTTCCCCGCACACGCGGGGGTGATCCCAATACCAACGCAACAGGGACGGCTCAGGCAGCGTTTTCCCCGCACACGCGGGGGTGATCCTTGACTTGGTTTGTAAGGACCTGTGTTTGATCCGTTTTCCCCGCACACGCGGGGGTGACCCTAATCTTTTTAAATTTCTATCAGTAACATCATTGTTTTCCCCACACACGCGGGGAAGATCCTACTAACTACGAAACGCCTGACTTTAGGTAACAGAATGTTACAATTCAATTAAATTAACAATGAATTTTATTTAAAAAGTGGTATAAAAAAGCACAAAAAATCCCTTCCTGTGCTATACTGTAATTGATTATTTTTTAATTAAGGTGTTAGAACTGTTTCCTCAGTCCTAGCGCCTTTTCTTTTTGATAAGTTTGTTTGGTGGAGAGTAGTTTGTAAATGATTCTAAAAGTCTTATGAGCACAAGCAACGATGGCTTTCATCTTGCTTCCTCTTTGGGAAACTCTTAGATATAAAGATAAAAAAGCGACATTTTTAGATTGTGCCCAATCATTCCAGCAGTAGTCGAGAATTGAATCGCCATACAAAATAAAACTTCTATTCTCTTAACAAAGCATAAGCTTTTTATAAACTTGCTAAGTAGCACTGTGCCCAAAAGAGAAAGTTTGAAATAGATTATCATTTAAGCAATACCGTCAAGTACCTTTTTCTTGATTGCCAATGGTCTCCTGAATTAATATAAAGTGATTACGATTAGAGTATGGAAAAAAACTTATTAGTAATCAAACAATCTAAAGAGCCATTTACAGTGAGCATTTTGATGATAACTCATCATCTCATGGTGTTTGTGGTATCATTCGCAAGCTCCTTCATTGTGGAAAAACTCATCATACGAAAGGTCATATTGAAAACAGAGGGAAAATTCCTATTTCTCATACCATTCACGAAAGAGCCGAAGATGTAAACAAGCGAGCTAGGATTGGTGATTGGGAAGCAGATGCGGTTGCTGATCAAATCGGGAAAGCTTGCAGAGTTACTCTAACGGATCGTTGTTCTCGTTTCCTAAAATTAAGAAGATAGCTGTCAAGAAAAGCAAGTTGTTAATAGAAGTTATTGTAAAAATGTTAGAACGCTTGACGAAGGATACAGTAACTCCTGATAGAAGAAAAGAGTTCACCTATTATCAGAAATTGAGTGATCAATTAAAAATAGAAGTCTATTTTCCTGCCCTCATGCTCCATGGAATGAGGAACCAATAAGAACAGGAATGGATTGCTAAGATAATATTTTTCAAAAGGAAAATGCCCCACAGTAAATCGGAAATCAATATACTTCATAGGATTTAACGATTAAGAGATAGAGGGAGGGATGACTTGCCCTTGCTCTGTTTTTCAGTTTCTTTAGTTGTACATTCCCCTCCATAGGTGTATAATGTGTCCTTAGATAAACATATGAGGAGTTTACTATGGACTTAAAAGATTTTACAGAAAAAGAACAAGAACAAATTAATCGGGGTTTGAGCACAGCTGAGATTTCTGATAAGGAAGCGGCGAAGAAATTGCTTGCTCTTGTACCGCAAGAATGGATCAAGCGTATTCCTTTCTTTGTCAGAGGGCATGCGACGACCAAGACAGTTGAGCGTGTAGCCAAGCAATACCCTGAACTTTATGCAGTGGCCAAACGTCAAGGGGATCTTCCTGAAAAAGAAGGAGAAGAGCTCCGCAAGATTATGACAGCCATCTTTGAAGAAAAGATGAACAAACACAAGATCAAATAATCTTTTATAACACTTTGTTATTTTTTATCTCACAAATGAACGAGTGATTGCAGTTGAACTATTGCAGTCGCTTTTTTGTTTACTAGTATGAAGACTTTTACATTAGTTAATAAAAAAGAAGAATATTTCATGATATAATACTAATGAAAGTAGTTCAAGAGGATGAAAGATTCCATTGGAGAAAAACAAGCAAAGGTATTCATTATGAAAAAATTTGTTATATTTATTTTTACGATGTTTGGATTGATGGTAGGAATGTTAGCTTTGATGGCAATTGAGTATCAAATAAGTTATAATAAATGGATAAATTCACGTTCAGGATCACAGCTGACTAAACCTGTACAAAAATACTCTTCTTCAACTGATGGAAATAAGGATGATTTTGAATCATCAAAACAAGAATACGCTTCTTCAAGTGACAAAAAAAATAAGGATGATTTAGAATCATTAATGAATATGTTTAAGAAAAGAGTTTATCCTTTACCTTTACTAGATGCAGAATATACAAGTGCATATGCAACAGCTAAAGAATTTTTAAAGAAATCTCCTTTATCGATGCAGCAAATTAAAAATGATCTTACTAAGAATGACAGGTATTCAGAAGATGCTTCCCTGTATGCTATCGATAAGCTTAATATAGACTGGAAAGAGCAAGCACTTTTAAAAGCAAAATCATATCAAATGTATCATTATTCAAAAGAAAAGTTAGTTGATCAACTTATAAAATTTGATCTATTTACTCAAGAAGAGGCTGACTATGCTGTGGAGCAAGGTCATTTTGATTGGAAAGAGGAAGCTGTTAAAGCAGTGGAATCTTTTGGAAGCGGTGGCAACTATTCGAAAGAAAGATTATTAGAAAAACTTGTTGAAATAAGAAAGTTTACTCAAGAGGAAGCGGAGTACGCAATAGAACATGCCAAAATAGATTGGTCTGATTAAACGATAATTTTAATTTTGATTTTTGTAACATATTAAAGAGCTGGACAGTCTGCCAGCTCTTTTTTGTTACTTATAAACTTTTCTCATTTCGTAAAAAATAGTTGGAGCAAAGCTAGTTTTAAACTATAATAGAGGAAAAGGATTATCGATATGAAAAATTTATAGAACAAACATTTTAATCAATAGAGAAGGAACCAGTTTATGAAACCATCTAAAAAATTCATGCTCCTTACTAGCTGTGCCTTGGCGATCTTTGCTTTAGTGGCTTGTAGTAGCAACCAAAAGCAATACAAGGAAAAGCAGGCAAGTTCCACTGTACAGAAATC
>ERZ773263.1251-NODE-1251-length-15455-cov-18.162532_pt1 | contig 15455 bp, 13 predicted proteins | sample MGYA00511076_ERZ773263 | MGnify/ENA primary metagenome ERZ773263 (study PRJEB29015, sample SAMEA2738155) | human oral metagenome | biome: human oral; feature: human-associated habitat; material: saliva | place: China | collected 2195 ... | reverse complement strand
GGTTTATTGATATCTAAATTCGCTTTATAAAAGATTTTTAGATATCTAATAAACTCTTGCGGGGGTGACTCGACAAAATCTTGTTTCTTAAGAAATCACGATTTTTGAGTCACTCCCAACTAAACTTTATTAGTAAATCATAGTAGATAGAAATAGTCAGTAAAAACTAAAGAATTCTATTGTTTTAAAAGGTTTTAAGCAGATAAATCTTTGATAAATATTGCTTTCTATAGTATAATTATTAGGATAAAGTATTTTCTGTATAGGATTGGAATATGATTGAAATAATAGTTAATTCTAGAAGTAAGAGAAGTCTTATTGAACTTGCTAAAATAGAACGAGTTTTACAAGAAAAGAAGTTGCCTTACAGGGTGTTGAAAACATCGAGAAGTATCAATGCAAAAGACCTTATGAATGAGATTTGCGGAGATGATTTAATAGTCATCGGAGGAGATGGGACTATTAACGAAGTGATAAATAATTATCATGGAAAAGAGATTATCTATCTTGCGTATGGTTCAGGGAATGATCTTGCTAGATCTATAAAGTTCAAAAAAGATGTTGAAATAAGTCGATTATTAGATTCAAAGAAATTTATTGAATATGATGTAGGTGTTGTTAACGATAGAAAATTCTGTTCAGGATTTGATATCGGTTTTAATGCTGATGTTATAAAGAAAGCTAATGGCTCAAAGTTAAAGAAATATTTAGGTAAGTATATCTATCTTCTTAAAGGAGTAATAGGTATTTTAATGCTGAAAAAATATAAAGCGGAAATTTCATGGGATGACGGAGAAATCACGACCAACAAGTTGTATTTGCTTAACGCGATGATTCAAGCTTATGAAGGTGGCGGAATAAAATTTGCACCGGATGCGACAGGTCAAGATGGAAAGCTTCACGTCATGATAATGGAAAATATGTCTTTAATAACTTTTATTTATAATTATTTATGTCTACTTTTTAAAAAACATAATAAACTGAGGAAAGTTAAACAAATAACGACAGATAAATTAACTATAACAACAAATCAGAGATACTTTCAAATTGATGGAGAATTAGTAGACAGTGAGGAGAAATTAAATCTAAGCTGTATTAGCAAATTTTATAAATTGAAGAGGATGGAGAAAAATGAGAAGAAATTCAAGTAGTCGAAATAGAAGACATGATGAGGGCATAGGAGCTTTCGAGATTGTCAATGGGATACTGACTATTTTACTGATTATACTTGGAGGATTAGTAAGTTGGACGATGCTAAAATATGACTTTCTAAATTTTAGAGGAATTAACTATGGAATAATCGGAGTAATAATCTTAGCGATAATACTTGCGATATTCCTCGTAATTAAGAAAAAAGCGAGAATATTCAATACGATAATGTTGATAGTTATGAATGTAGCCTTGGTATTTTCTTACATGCAGTTTAGAACGGCAATCGGATTATTCGACAACTTAAATAGTAATGCAGCATTTAGCGAGTACACTATGAGCGTTGTCGTTATGAAAAATGATGCAGCTGAAAAACTTACCGACTTAAAAGGAGAGGCAGTAGCAGCTCCAGTATCTGCGGATGGTGAAAATATTAATAAGTTGATGAAAGAGATTCGAGATAAAGAAAAACAAAGTCTAAACCTTACAGAATCTAAAAACTATATCTCAGCTTACGAAGAATTAGCCGCAGGAACTAGCAGAGCGATGATACTTAACAGCTCGTTCGAAGATCTTATTACTAGCCAACATGCAGATTTTAAAGATAAAACGAAAAAAATCTATGAATTTAAAATAACAAAATCAGTAAATGCTAAAGCAAAACAAAATGCAGGCGACACATTCAACGTCTATATAAGTGGTATCGACACGTATGGACCAGTATCAAGTGTTAGTCGTTCAGACGTTAATATTATTATGACGGTTAACAAAAAAACTGGAAAAATCTTATTAACGACAACACCACGTGATTCTTATGTGAAAATCGCTGATGGTGGAAATAACCAATACGACAAACTTACACACGCAGGACTTTACGGTGTAGATTCTTCAATACATACACTAGAAAATCTATATGGTATTAAGATAGATTACTATGCTAGACTTAATTTCACATCATTCTTAAAACTTATTGATACAGTTGGTGGGGTAGATGTGTATAATGATCAGGCGTTCACATCACTTCATGGAAAGTACAATTTCACACCAGGGTTAGTTCACTTAGATGCTGAAAAAGCATTAGGATTCGTTCGTGAGAGATATGGTCTTACTGGTGGAGATAACGACCGCGGTAAAAACCAAGAAAAAGTTATTACAGCTATAATCAAAAAGCTAACTTCGAAAGAAGGTTTATCAAATTACCAAAGCGTTATTAAAGAATTAAGCGAGTCAATTCAGACAAACATGCCGATCGAAACAGCTATGGGACTTGCGAATGAGCAGCTAAGTGCAGGTAAAGATTATAATGTAACCTCACAAGCATTAACAGGTACAGGGAGCATAGGGTTACCTTCGTATGCAATGCCTGGAGCTAGATTATATATGACACAAATTAATGACCAAAGTTTAAGAGAAGTTACAGAAAATATCAAAGAAGTGCTGGAAGGTAAGTAGATGAAAGATGGAATTAGAATGATAGACATACATTCCCATGTTGTCTTCGGAGTAGATGATGGTGCAAAAACTGAAAAAGATACTCGTGATTTATTAGAAGAAAGTTATAGACAAGGTGTTAGAACGATTATTGCAACACCTCACAGAAGACGCGGAATGTTCGAAACAGATATAGAGATAATAAGAGAAAACTTCAAACGAGTAGAAGAAATCGCTGCGGAAGTGGCTGAAGACCTAAGAGTTTACTTAGGTAGCGAAATCTACTACAAAGAAGGCGAAATCGCTAAGATTGAAAGTGGGGAATATCCAAGATTAGCAGAAACAGACTACGTACTTGTAGAATTTCCTTATGAAATGCGCTATAAAGAAATCCATAGAGCACTGAATAAGATAATCTTACTAGGATTAACACCGGTAGTAGCCCATGTTGAAAGATATAACGATGTAGACGAAAAAGGTGTTCAGGAGCTAATAAATATGGGTGTTTATATTCAAGTAAACGCTGCAAGTGTTTTAAAACCAAAATTACTTGGCGATAAACATAAACACTACAAAAAACGTGCTAAAAAGTACTTGGACGCGGAGTTAGTTCACTTTATCGCAAGCGACATGCACAATATGGATTCTCGAAGAACATATATGAAAGAAGCATACGATATTATTGAGAAGAAATACGGACCGACAATAGCTTACGAACTATTCGAAAAAAATCAAGAAAAACTACTAATGAATAAAATAATATAAAGAGAGGAAAAATATTATAATGGATAATCAAGAAAAAGATTTAATACAGTTAGATATTATGCTACTGTTAAGAAGAATTTGGGAGAAGAAGATATTAATAGTATTAGTAACATTAATATTTACGGCGGCATCACTTGCTTATAGTATTTTCTTAGTGACTCCACAATATTCATCTACTACGAAAGTGTACGTAGTTAACCAAAAGAAAGATGATAAAGCAATCACAACACAAGATGTTCAATTAGGGTCATTATTAGTAAAAGACTATAAAGAGATTATTCTTTCTAACAAAGTTATGGAAGAAGTGGCAGATAAAAGTGGGACGAATCTTACTGCAAAACAATTAGCAAAAAAAGTTAGTGTAGAAGCACCAAAAGATACACGTATCATCTCAATTACTGTGCAAGATAAAGATCCACAAGTAGCAAGTGACTTAGCAAATACAGTAAAAGAAGTATCAGCAGACCAAATCAAAGAAATAACAAAAATCGATGACGTAACGACATTAGAAGAGGCAAAAGCAGCTAACTCTCCAAGTTCTCCAAACATTCCTAAAAATGGAATTTTAGCGACAGCACTAGGATTTATCTTAGCTGTAGCTGGAGTAGTGCTATTCGAGTTGCTAGATGATAGAGTTAAACGAGCAGAAGATATTGAAGAAACAATGGGATTAGTACTTTTAGGTGTAGTTCCAGATACAAAAACAGGAAAGAGATAAGGTGAAAATACATGGCACAAATTAATTTACTAACAAATCAAAAAATAGTAGATCCTAAAAATGATGAATATTTTAACGCCTTACGCACAAATATCCAATTTTTAGGGAAAGACAAAAAAGTAATCGCGATAACGTCAACTTCAGAGAATGAAGGAAAGAGTACTGTATCGATTAACCTAGCAATCTCATTAGCGAAGTTAGGATTAAAAACTATGTTAGTTGATGCTGATACGCGTAAATCAGTTATGGCAGGGCGTTTCAAATTTAAAAATAAAATAAGTGGATTGTCAAACTACCTATCAGGAGTATCTCCAATAGAGGACGTTATTTATGAAACTGATGTGGAGCATCTTAATGTTATTCCAGCTGGGCAAGTACCACCGAATCCAACAGGATTACTACAAAACAAGAACTTCAACATTATGATCGAAGTATTCAGAGAATATTACGACTATGTAATTATTGATACACCACCAGTTGGTCAGGTAATAGACGCGGCTATTGTAGCTCCTAAAACTGACGGAGTAGTAATGGTAGTAGAAGCGAACAAAGTTAAGAAAAAAGTTTTAGAAAAAGCCAAAGAACAACTTGAAAAAGGTGGAGCAGAATTCCTAGGAGTAATCTTAAATAAAGTTAACTCAAATGAACTTGGTTATGGTGGTTATTATGGTCACTATGGAAGTTATGGGAAAAAAGGTAAAAAATAAATCTTAAATTAAGAGGAGAACAAGATGTATTATATTAGAAGAAATAATAAGTTTCTGTTCTTAGTGACTGATTTAATAGCTTTATCTTTAGCCTATATTCTTAGTTTTGATTTTCAATCGAAATCAAAAGATAATTTATACTTCTTTATCGCTATGAATATTATTGGTATTCTTGTAGCTCTGATGTCAGAAGAATACTGGACAATATCTGAACGAGGATATCTTAAAGAGATAAAAACGACTTTTTTATATGTATTAAAGGTGGTATCATTCTTCGCGTTGTTTTTAGCTGTATTCAATCACAATGATTTATTTAATGTAATGAAGACTTATGAATGGATTATTTATTTAATTTTATCTTTTGTTTTTATTTATTGTGTAAGAACTATTTCTAAAAGAATAAATAATCAATATCGTGATGATAGTCGTAATATTATAATACTATCTGATTTTTGTGATTTAGATACAATAGGTGAACTTCCGGATAATTATGAGGTGTTGGCATACGCTAACACTTCAAAAGAGGATTTCTATAATGATAAGCCTGTAGTTCATAACATAAGTGAAATTAGAGATTTTTTATCTTGTCATAGAGTTGATGAAATATATGCCAATTTATCATCACAGACTAGTTTGGTCGAGATTTTTAAGATTTTTGAAGTGCTTGGTATTCCGACAAAGATTAATATTACACCGATTATAAAAGAAGTCGGAGCGAATACCGTGGTTACCTTCCAAGGTGATAATATTTATCTAACATCAGCGATAAAAATTGCAACACTGCGCCAGGTAATGCTGAAGAGAGTTATGGATATAGCACTTTCAATAGTGGGAATGCTATTAACAATCCTTGTTGGAATAATAATACTACCAATAGTGAAAAAACAAGCGCCAGGACCACTTATATTCACACAAACGAGAATAGGTCAAAATGGTAAAAAATTCAAAATATACAAATTCAGAAGTATGTATATGGATGCTGAGGAAAGGAAAGCAAAATTACTTAGTCAAAATGAGTTAGAGACGACATTAATGTTTAAAATGGATAATGATCCTAGAGTCTTTCCATTTGGACAGAAATTAAGAGATTGGTCACTTGATGAACTTCCACAATTTATCAATGTTCTTAAAGGAGATATGAGTGTAGTAGGGACACGCCCTCCGACAGTTGATGAATATACGCAGTATGACCTTCATCACTTCAAACGTATGCAGGTAAAACCAGGTATTACGGGAATGTGGCAGATTAGTGGAAGAAGTAACATACTTGATTTTGAAGAAGTAATTAAACTAGATATGAAATATATCGAAAATTGGTCGCTAAGACTGGACATAAAAATTATAGTTCGTACTATAATGGTAGTCCTAAAAAGAGAGGGAAGTAAGTAATACGGGAAAAGTAACAGTAGGGAGTGGAGTGCTGACCGAAAGTATAGTAGAATTCATTGTGAACTATACTAGGACTCAGTAGTTTGTTGATTTCAAAAATCGCTTTATAGTGGCTACACTTAAATCCAATAAACTGTGTGCGATGGCGACTCTACAAAATCTTGTTTCTATGAAATCACGATTTTTGAGTCGCTCTTTGTTAAAATAAAAAAAAGACTGTGTTTCGTCGCCAAACTAAAACACAGACTAATATAAGTGAATATGGATATATTAACATAAAAATTGATAAAATGGAAGTGAAAAGAGAGTTATGTGTAAAATTTCAATAATAACACCGGTTTATAATGTAGAAAAATATCTTGAGAAAAATATTGAAAGTATTTTAGGGCAAACATTTAGAGACTATGAGTTTATTATAGTGAATGATGGTTCTACAGATAGTTCTGGTGAAATAGCAGAGAAATATGCAAAAAAAGATAATAGAATTAAAGTTATAAATAAAGAAAATGGTGGTGCACCTAGCGCTAGAAATGAAGGAATAAAGATAGCTAAGGGTGATTATTTATATTTTCCAGATTCTGATGATTGGTTAGAAAAAGATTATTTAGAGAATTTATATGATGCTGCTGTGAGAACAAATGTTGATTTAGTGATAACTGGATTTAAAATGGAATATTATGAAGGAAATAAGGAAGTGACTTATCCTGTTAGTATCAACTCGGAGATAGAAATATATAATAATAAATATGATTTGAGAAATAATGCGCATAAATATTTTGATAATATGATGTGGGCTGTTCCATGGAATAAGCTATACAAGGCAAGTTATATAAAAACTTATAACCTGTTCTTTCCAAATGTAAAATGGGATGATTTACATTTTAATATGGAGTGTTTGAAAAATATTAACTCTTTTGCAGTAATTAATAACACAGGATATAGATTCTTTAGATCGCGACCTGGATCTGAAAGTACAATTGTTTTTGATGAAGTTTTATATAAAAAAAGAAAAGCGCAATTTACTCATATCCTAGATGTGTATGATAGCTGGGGAATAAAAGATGATAATATATTAGCTGTATTGTATGGATACTATGCTGGAAGAATTATTCAGTGTATGCAAGAAGTTTCTATTAGCAATAACACCACTAAGAAAAAACGAGAGCTATTATTAGAAATTATGAACGATAATTTAACTAAGGTAGCGTTTAAGAAAGGAAAGATAAACTCTAAGTTGTTGTTATTAGTGTCGAAAATTATGAGACTTAATAGGGTCAATCTAAATTTACTTGTAGGTATGAGCATTGGAATTGTTAAAGAAAAGAATGCAAGACTATTCAATTATCTAAAAGCAACTTCTGTAAATAAGTCAAAAAGGAGTTAGAATTATGAAGACACTGAAAAGAAAAATAAAAAATGCTCTTGATGATATGGGTGTACATTATTATGAAAATATAATTAAGAGAATAAGTGAGAAAGAATATGTTTCTTTTGATATTTTTGATACATTAATAAAAAGAGACGTAAAAAAGCCAACTGATGTTTTTGTAATAATAGAACATAACTATAAAATATATGATTTTTATAAAAGACGTATAGAAGCAGAAAAGATAGCGAGAAAAGGTAAAGTAGATACTACAATAGATGAAATATATGATATATACAATTCATTATATTTAAATGATATTAATGAGACTGAAAAAATTAAGAATATTGAGAAAAAAGTAGAGTTAGAATTGTGTGTTCAGAATAAATTATTAAAAAAAGTATATGATTTTTGTATAGAAAATAATAAAAAAGTCTACCTTATTTCAGATATGTATTTAAGTAGTGAAATTTTAGAAGAAATATTAGAAAAAAATGGTTATTCGAAGTATGAAAAACTATATGTTTCTTGTGAATATAACAAAACAAAAGCGAACGGGGAATTGTATAAACATGTTATACAAGAACTAGGTGTAGATACAAGTAAGTTAATACATATAGGAAATGATATAAAGACAGATTATATCATGGCGTTAAAAAATAAGATTTCAACAGTAAAGGTGAAGACTAAAATATATACAGGCAACAGTTTATTAGATGTGTTTTTAAGTAATCATAAGTCGAATTCGTCAAACTTTTATTATGACTTCGGATATTCGAATTTTGGACCTTTATTATATGGGTTTTGCTTATGGTTAAAAGAAAATGTCCAGAAAAATGACATAGATAATATTTATTTTTTGGCTAGAGACGGTTATATTATAAAAAAAGCTTATGAAATGATTTTTGGAGAATCGGATAATATTTATTATTTAGAAGCCTCTAGAAGAAGTTTACGAGTTCCATATTTATCGCAAAAGGATTCAATAGATGAAATGTTAGATGAATTACCTTTACCAAGACAAACGAATATGATACAAATATTTGATGCGTTAGGTTTAGAATTAGATATATATTCTGATAAAATAAAAGAAAGCGGCTACTCTGTAGAAAGATTCTATCTAAGAGAAAAGGTATTAGAAGAAGAAGGATTTAAAAATTTAATAAGCTCAATAAAAGATGATATCATTGCTAATTCAATATCAGAAAACGAGGCGTTGAAAAATTATCTAAAGAAAAATAATTTCTCAAAAAGAAATGCTATTGTTGATATTGGTTGGGGTGGATCAATGCAGAAGTATCTGAGAAATATTTTTAATACTCTTCCTGGATATGAGGATAAAGAACTGGTAGGATTTTATTTTGGATTAACAGAGAAAGCAAAAGGGAATCTTTCTTTAACAAATACAGCAAATGCGTATGTATTTGATAATTATAACTATTCATCGGAAGAATTAGAACGTCCATTTGTGGGACTTTTTGAAAGTTTATTCTTAGAGCCAAAAGGTTCGGTAAAAAGATATCATATTAATACAGAAAACCTAGTTGAGAGATACCAGTATGAATATATTGATGATTCAGGTGAAGTGTTAGATGATGTTGATAAAATACATAATATCCAACAAGGTGCACTAGGATTTATAGAAGAATATATGTCGACTGCTATATCTAGATACTCAAAAATGGACTCAGAGGCAGCTTTTAAAAATCTATTTTCAGTAGGAACAAATCCAAAATTAGATCAATTAGAAAAATTGGGAAGTATTGTATTTTTTAACAATGGATTCAAAGAGCAATTGGCAAAACCTGATTGTATTTTTAAATATCTAATATCGCCGATAAAATTTAAAAAAGACTTCTTAAACTCTCAATGGAAAACAGGGTTTTTAAAAGGGGTATTTAAGCTGCCGTTACCATATTACGAAATATTTAAGTTGATGAGAAGGGTTAGGAAATAGAGATGATTTATATATTATTTTTTACAATAGTAGCTATTGTAATATTAAACTTAATTATTTTTAAGAAAGATCCTATAGCACCAGCAGTTTTACTATCTTTATCTTTTATGATAGCAACGGGATATGCTTCTTTTTATAATTCTGAGTGGGATTTCTCAAGTTGGATAGTTTATCAGTTGATTGTCTTTGGAGTCCTATCTTTTTCATTAGGTTCACTAATAGGTGATAAAATTTTCATTAAAAACCAGAAAAAGATAACATACAATGTGTTAAACGTCGAAGTTTTATCATCTAGAGTAATAATTTTGATAGCAATTCAAGTAGTATTTATATTTTTTTATTTGCAACATGTTTTGGAGTACACAGGAATAAGTAATCTTTTTTCTGCAATAGGTAATTACTATGAGTCTAATAAGATAGAAAAGATAGAACTAAATAGAATATTATCGATATATAGTATTTTTAATACTTCTATAACATATTTATTAATTTATTATGCTGTAGTTTTGAAAGTGTCTAATAAGAAGAATAATGTATTAAAAAAACTTACTATAAGTATATTTCTAGGTTTTTTATATGCGTACCTAAGTGGTACTCGAACTGAGATGTTTATGTTTATTATTGGTGGATTAATAATGTTTATTTTGGTTAATAACGCCATGGGTAAAAAAATTCAGTTCAATATGACGAATATAAAAAAAGGAAGCGTAATATTTGTTATTTTGATTTTTGTATTTAATATGTTATCAATTTTGCAAGGTAGAACTATAGAAGGGGTGACTATAAACGAAGTATTTTCAACATATTTAGGAGCACCAATAAAGAATCTAGATTTATTTGTATCGGAAGTTATTAGGGAACCAAAATATTTCGGGGAGACAACATTTTCTTATACATATGATATATTTAACTTAAGGCATAATGTACGGGAGTTAACTATGTATAGATTCATAGAGGGTAAAGGGTTAGGTAATGTATATACAACATTCGCGCCTATGTATTATGATTTTGGAGTATATGGAACGATAATTTTGATGAGTGCGTTAGGATTTATTTGTCAAGTAGTCTATAATAATATATGGAGAACTAGTAATAAGGTAAAAGCAAATTTCAGAGTAATAATATATTCATTTATTTCATTTTCAATCATTTTTAGTTTTTTCTCTAACAAATTTTTTGAAGTATTTATTTCAAAATCTCTTATTTATTTTGCAATAGGGATCTATATAAGTACATTATTTTTAGAAAGGATTAGATTTAAGAAATGAATGATAAGATAAGTGTAATTGTTCCAATTTATAATGTTGAATATTATATTGAAGATTGTGTGAAAAGTATTTTGGGGCAGAGCTATAGAAATCTAGAAATAATTTTTGTAAATGATGGTTCTACAGATAATAGCATAGATATATTAAAGGATCTTATAAGTAATGACCACAGATGTAATATAGTTAGTCAAAAAAATGGTGGATTATCTTCTGCTAGAAATAAAGGACTAAGCGTTTCTACAGGAGAATACGTTACTTTTATAGATTCTGATGATTATTTAAAAGAATCTTATATTGAGGAATTATATAAAAACTTAATAAATAATCTAGCAGATATATCAATAGCTGGTTTTACATATTATTATGACGATTGTAATATATATAAGAATACGATTGATATGAATAATGATAAGATTGAAAGGTTGTCAAATGAAGAAGCAATAAATAGAATGTACTCGTTCCAAAATCGATATAATGTTTCATTTGTCACAGCTTGGGGGAAGTTATATCGAAAGAGTTTATTTGATAATATATGTTATCCAGAGGGGAAAACATACGAAGATGAATTTACAACATATAAATTATATTTAAAAACTGATAATATTGTGTGTATAAATAAAGAATTATATATATATCGTATCAGAGAAGGAAGTATTATGTCTAAAAAGTATGGTTTAGATAATTTAAATCCTATTACAGCATTAGAGGAACGAATTGGAATTCTAAAAGATAAAAATATAAATGTATTAGAAACAGAATATACGTATCTTTGTTTACTCTCATATAATATGTATATGTTAAAAAAGTATGGGTATATTAAAGAAGTTAATGAACTAAAGAATAAGTATATTAATTACTACTTAAAAGTTTATCCTAGAGTGGGATTAAAGAAAAAAATTAAATTATTAATGATACGGTATATTAATTCAATAATTTATAAGTGTAAAGGAGATAATCTAAGATAAATGGCAAGAATGTATATTTGTATGACCCCTTATCAATTATTACTAACCATTCTAAAAATAGAAGATGATAAAAGTGAATTAGTATTACTAGAAGGAACAACGGATAAAGAGATAATTAGTAATCTCTCTAGGGAAAAGATATTCAAGAAAATAGATATTTTAAATATGTATATATTTGATGAGATTAAAAGATATATTACTAATAAAAGAGAAATCGCACGATTTATAACTAAATTTAAAGAAGCGGATGATATTTATATTTATAATGATCATATTCCAATTGGATGGATATTAGATAAGTATAAAATAAAATATAATCTCATAGAAGATGGTTATAATTTTTTTTCATATAAATATATTGATTTTAGAAATAGAGTATTCACAAAAAAAGCTACGATACGAGATTATAAAGACCTGTTGAAACATTTATTCTTTCTTAGAAGAACAAAGGGACCGGGTTTTGGTAAGTATTGTCAATCAATAGAAGTAAATGACATATCAGTCGTCCCAAAAGATGAAAGATATCATAAGTTTAAAGAAGTACCAAGGAAAGACTTATTTAATAATATAAGCGAAGAAAGAAAACAATTAATACTAAGAGTCTTTGATGTAGAAGAATTATCTGAAGTCACAGAGAAATCAGTACTAATTTTAACACAACCACTTAGTATAGATGGTCTTATGAATAGAGACAATAAACAATATGGGTTTTATAAGAAGATTTGTGATAAGTATCTATCAGAAGGGTATAAAGTATATTTAAAACCCCATCCAAGAGATACCATTACTTATGAGAAAATTAATGGAGTAAATTTAATTACACAGAGTGTACCGATGGAACTAATAGAGATGGTGAGTAATGTGAAATTCGAACGAATAATAACACACTCATCAACAGCCATAAACTTCTTAACATGTGGTAAAGAAAAAGAAGTATTTTTTGATTTTAATACGAGAGAGTATGATGAAAAATTATTAGAAAAATACAATATAAATAAGGATGAACTGTAATGAAGAAGAACAAACTATTAAGTTCTAGTTTGGCATATACAATAGGCAATTTATTAATACAAGGATTAAGTTTTATAACATTACCGATATATACGCGAGTAATGACTCAAGAAGACTATGGTAATTATAATTTATATAGTTCTTGGGTTGGAATATTTTCTATTTTCATCGGACTTCAAATAACAGGGAGTTTTAGTATAGCGAAAATAAAATATGAGAATAGATTTAAAGAATATATTGCTACAAGTACGAGTGTAGCGACAATATTTTTTATATTATTTTCAACAGCTTGTTTAATATTTAGTGCTTATTTAGAAAAGATATTAGGGTTTTCTACAGGAATATTATTATTTATCTTAATTCAAGGATACTTTAGTCATTTACAAGGAAGTTTATCACAGTATTATATTCAAACACAAGAAACAAAAAAACAACTTATATTATCATTTTTTATGTCATTTGGTAATGTAGTATTATCACTATTATTCCTATTCACATTAAAAAACGATTTCCTAGCTAGAATACTAGGAGGGATAATACCTGGGATAATAGTAGGTATAATATTCTTAATATTCATTTATAAGAATAGTAGTGTGATATTAAATAAGATGTATGTTAGATTCATATTGATCACATCAATTCCTTTAGTATTTCATATTCTAGGACATAACTTACTAAGTCAACTAGATAGAATAATGATAGGAAGTTATATGACGGCAAAAGAAGTTGCGATATATAGTTTTGGGTATTCACTAGGGAGTATAGTGTCGATAGCGTTAATGAGTATGAATACTGCATGGATTCCATGGTTTTTTGAGGAAAAGAAAAAAGGAAATGTTGATCTGATTAATAAATATAAGGAAAGATATTTGTTAATAGGAGTATTTTTAACAATAGGATTTTTATCTATCTTTCCAGAATTAGTTTCAATAATGGGTAGTGCGGATTATAAGAGTAGTAGAGATTTTGTGGTATTGATAGTGATAAGTTGTTTTATAGTATTTTTATATACTTTTCCAGTTAATATTCAATTTTATCATGAAAATACAAAATTTATTCCAATAGGAACTCTTTTAGCTGCTGGTATAAATTATATATTAAACTATATATTAATTCCAAAAAGTGGTATATATGGAGCTGCGATAGCTACGGTAGCGTCCTATGTATTATTGTTGGTTTTCCATCATCTAATAGCTAAAATAAAATATAGATACAATGAAATAAGTTTTATACAATATACGCTCCTTACAGGAGTAGTAAGTATTTACGGTATATTCGCAAATATATTTGTAGATAACCTACTAATAAGATGGGGTGGATGTTTAGTTGTATTTATAGTACTAGTTTTATACTATAAGGAAGATATAGAAGAAGTACTAAGAAAAATTAAAAAGTAGGTATTTTTGTAAAAAAGTTAAAAGGAGATAAGAAATGAGAGTAGTATGTTTAATACCAGCGCGAAGTGGATCAAAAGGATTGAAAAATAAAAATATGTTATTTTTCGATGGTAAACCATTAATATTCCATACAATAGATGCAGCGATAGAATCAGGGTGTTTTGCCAAAGAAGACATATATGTAAGTTCAGATTCACAACTATACTTAGATATATGTAAAACAAGAGGAATAAGTACAATATTAAGAGATCCAGAACTATCAAAAGATACAACACCATCAAACTCAGTAGGACTAGATTTTCTAAGTAGATTTGATGAAGATGTAGTGTACGTACTACTACAATTAACATCACCACTTAGAAGTGCAAAACAGATCCAAGAAGCGATGAAACTATTTGAAGAATCAAGAGAAGAAGGTGTGGAGAATGTAGTAAGTTATGTAGAGTTAGACAAATCTCCAAGGTTATTTACAAGCTTAGATGAAAACAACTATATTCAAGAAAGTTTTGCGGCGGATAGAGGATATAGAAGACAAGATGAGAAGAAGTTATATAGAACCAATGGAGCGATTTATATAACTACTAAAAACTTTTATGAAAAAAATATAAGCTATTTAACACCTAAAACAAAAGCTTACTTAATGGATAAAGAAAGTTCATACGATATTGACGATAGAAGTGACTTTATAGGAGCAATAGGAAGTAGATACTTTAATTACGAACTAAGAGAACAAAGAAATAAGAAATTTTATAAAGAAAAATATAGAGATTTCAAAAATACGGAATTAAAAGAGAATATAATTTTTGGTGATTCAAGATTAGCTAAGTTAGAGTTAGAAGGATACAGCAACTTGAGTTTAGGAGGAGTAACATTAGCTACTCTATTAGAGAATCTAGAACAGTATAATGATGTGCAAATTAAGAAGATGTTAGTATCATTAGGAGTTAATGACATAATATCAAATTATAATAAAGAAATAATAAAAGAGAATTACAGAAAATTATTATTAGAAACAGATAAAAGAAATATAGAACTAACTCTAACAACAATAGGGTATGCATTATTCAGAGATAGTGTAGACAATGAAATAGTTAGAGAGTTAAATGAATGGTTAGAAAACTTTACAAGAGAGAATAAAATAAAGTTAATCGATATAAACAAAGAACTTTCTGAAGATTATCATTTGAAGTATGAATATACAAATGATGGATTACATTATAATGATGAAGGAACAAAGATTTTATTTAATAATTTAAAATAGAATATCAGGAGGAACTTATGTACGATTATTTAATAGTAGGAGCTGGATTGTCAGGTGCAATCTTTGCTCAT
>ERZ773263.1248-NODE-1248-length-15478-cov-2.659599_pt1 | contig 15478 bp, 10 predicted proteins | sample MGYA00511076_ERZ773263 | MGnify/ENA primary metagenome ERZ773263 (study PRJEB29015, sample SAMEA2738155) | human oral metagenome | biome: human oral; feature: human-associated habitat; material: saliva | place: China | collected 2195 ... | reverse complement strand
TCATGTACCAGGAGGCGTAGAGGTCTCCGCCGGGGACTGCCGTCAGGGACTGGATTTCTTGTATTGCGAGTCCAAAGCGAACCTGAACAGCTAATTTGCGCAAATGGCCAGCGCTCCCGCAGATGCCACGGCCGCGGCTCCCGTTGCAATGCAGATGGTGCGGGCGATATCAGAATGGGTGCGCCTCATTGCTGCCTCGATTCTTTGATTTCGTGTATTCGTTCCCTGTTCATGCATGATGACCGATGTGTTCGATTGTACGTGCGTCCCGCACCTTTGCGGCGTTGAACACGCATTGTCAGACCGATGTGTATACTTAAGGACTGTTGTCTTGGCGAGGGAAGCATGAGCTTCCGTAATCGACTCGGCGTGTGAGTGCACTCCTTGAGTGTCTTCGCGGCTCGTTGATGCGCCGAAACAGAAGAACGAATATCAAGGAGATATCGATTATGGCTACCACCATTACCCTCGAAGGCGCCGCTCGTACCGAGTTCGGCAAGGGCGCTGCCCGCCGTCTGCGCGTCGCCAAGCTGATTCCGGCCACCGTGTACGCCGGCGGTGAGGCTCCGGTCTTCGTGCAGCTGCCGATGAAGGAGACCACCCTGTCCCTGCGCCACACCAACGCTCTGTTCACCATCAAGTACGGCGACCAGACCAAGATGGCCATCGTCAAGGACGTGCAGCGCAATCCGGTGAAGCGCATCGTTGAGCATGCTGATTTCTATGAGGTCAAGGCCGGCGAGAAGATCGACGTCGAGGTGCCGGTGTTCGTCGAAGGCACTCCGAAGGGTGCTGCCGTCGCGTTCGTCGACATTCAGGAGCTCAAGGTCCGCGCCGACGTCGCCAACCTGCCCGAGAAGATCGTGGTCAACGTCGATGGCCTGACCGATGGCGCCAAGGTCTTCGCCAAGGACGTCGTGCTGCCGGAAGGCGTCGTGCTTGACGTTGAGGATCCGGAAGAGTCCGTCGTCACCGTCGAGGTGCCGGAAGATGCCGCTGAGGCAGCCCCGGCCACCGACGCCGCCGAGACCGCCGACGCCGAGTGAGATAGCTCGTTTCCGCAAGCGTTCGATTACGGAGTCCGCGCATGTAGATTGCATGCGCGGATTCCTTTGTTTCCGCTACGTTTCATGCCATCTCATATCGCGAACGATGGTTATCGATTGAGATTATGGTGTGAGAAAGTACTAACCAGAGCCGGCGCCACAAGCGCTGGCATGTCAACATCCGCATGCCGCGAAAGCGGCTGATGCATAAGAAGAAGTTAAGAATGACTGAACAGAATCATCACGATCCGGCGGAGCTTGACAAGCTCACCGAGAAGTTCACCGTGCTCCCTAACGACAACCCGGCATCCGACGCCAAGCGCGCCGAGCTCATCGACAAGCCGGCTTTCGGTCAGGTGTTCTCCGATAATATGGCCCACATGACCTGGACCAAGGGCGAAGGCTGGGGCGATCGCCGCATCGAACCGTATGCGCCGCTGAAGATGGATCCGGGCGCATCCGTGTTGCATTACGCTCAGGAATGCTTCGAAGGCCTCAAGGCCTACCGTCACGCCGACGGCTCCACTTGGCTGTTCCGCCCGGATGCGAATGCCGAACGATTCCAGAATTCCGCCAAGCGTCTGTACCTTCCGGAACTGCCGATTGACGATTTCATCGGTTCCGTGGCTGCTCTCGTCAAGCGTGATGTGAACTGGGTGCCGTCCCGTCGTGAGTACACCCTGTACATGCGTCCGTTCATGTTCGCCTCCGAGCCGTTCCTTGGCGTGCGGGCACCGCATGAGGTGGACTATTGCGTGATTGCCTCCCCGTCTGGTCCGTACTTCCCGGGCGGTGTGAAGCCGGTCAGCATCTGGGTTGAAGACAAGTGGTTCCGTACCGGCCCTGGTGGCACCGGCTTCGCCAAGTGCGGTGGCAACTATGCGGCTTCCCTGCTCGGTGAATACACCGGCATTGACCACGGTTGCGAACAGGTCTGCTTCGTGGACGCCGCCACCAAGACCTACCTCGAGGAGCTTGGCGGCATGAACATGATGGTTGTGCACAAAGATGGCCACGTGGAGACTCCGTCCCTGACCGGCAACATCCTGCCGGGCGTGACCCGCCGCTCCCTGATTCAGCTCATCCAGGACAATGGCCACGACGTGGTCGAAACCATGATCGCCTTGGATCAGCTGCTCGAAGACATCAAGTCCGGCGAGGTCACCGAGGTGTTCGCCTGCGGTACCGCAGCCATCATCACCCCGATTGGCCGTTTCAAGTCCGAGAAGTTCGACGTGACCGTCGCGGATGGCGGCTCCGGCGAATTCACCGTCGCCCTGCGCAACCAGCTGCTCGGCATTCAGCTCGGCGAGATCGAGGATCCGCACAACTGGATGTGGAAGGTCTGCTGATCTCCGCTAAGACCGTTTCCTGACAGCGCGTAGACCGCCGGAGGGCGGTATATACGTCGTACGATCGTAAACTTGGCCTGAAGGCCGGACGTGTCGTACGATGCATATACCGCCCTCCGGCTCTTTTATGGTGATATGGCACCTGCGGGCTATGGTATTTTTGCAGTTGCATGAAGGAACCTTGTGAGGGAGGGGGAGATATGGAGGTGGCCCTGGAAAGCAACGGGTTTTTCATGGGCATCGAATACCTGGCGACGTTCTGCTGCGGTATGGTCGGCGGACTTGCCGCCGTGCGCAAGGGATATGATGTCTTTGCGATTCTCGTGACTACATGGCTCACCGCATTGGGAGGCGGCATCATTCGCGATGTGCTGCTTGGTGCGCTCCCTCCCGCGGGCGTCTCCGACAAGGGGCTGGTGATCACCGCGCTGTTGGCGGCCGTCACTGTGGCCGTCGCACATCCGGAAATCAACAAACTCAGATGGTCCATGCTGTCGTTGGATGCGCTGGCGCTGGGATTGTACGCCGTTAACGGTACCAGTAAGGCCATGATGTACCACATGTCCGGCACCACGGCGATTTTTCTGGGCATGTTTACCGCATTGGGCGGCGGCCTGATCAGGGACATGCTCATCAATGAAGTTCCCATGGTGATTCGTGACAAACATTGGTATGCGGTGCCATCCGCCGTCGGATGCATACTCACCGTGTTGGTGTGCAAGGGTGTGAATGTCGGCATCATCGCTTTCCCGGCGGAGGTCGTGCTTGATGTGCTCATCGTTATACTCATGGTCGGTATGCGATTGTCGTCGGTGATCTTCGATATTCAGTTGCCTGGCGCTCTTGTACGGCACAATACGTATCTACCGGGTGAATCAAAGTATCTGAAACGCCCCGTCATCCATCCCGACAAAGATGATGACGGCAAAGACGACAGGCATGAATAGCAGAAGCCCCGCAGGAGAACCTGCGGGGCTTCCATATAAACGGTGAGTTACGAAAACTCAGAGAGCGTTGATGGCCACGGCGAGACCGGACTTGCGGTTGGCAGCCTGGTTCTTGTGGATCACGCCGGCGCCAGCAGCCTTGTCGAGCTTCTGGGCCGCGACCTTGTAGGCGGCCTCGGCGGCGGCCTTATCGCCGGCGGCGATGGCTTCGCGGGTGGCGCGAACGGCGGTCTTCAGGCCGGACTTCACTGCCACGTTACGCTTGTGGGCCTTCTCGTTGGTGAGAACGCGCTTCTTCTGCGACTTAATGTTTGCCACTATTACTCCAAACGACGTTTTCTATAAGGACATACAAACGAAAATGATAACATGGCGCGCGGATAAATCGCCAGCGAGCCTAGGAGTGTCGCGGCGCACCCTGCCGATACCAGCGGTTAGAATCGTTTGCGTTACGTATTTCAGGAGGAGGATGGCGTGGGCCAGCAGCATAATCAGCCCGGTTTCACCGATCAGTCGTTGATCCGCAATTTCTGCATCATCGCGCATATCGATCACGGCAAATCGACGGTGGCGGACCGCATTCTGCAGCTCAGCGGCATCGTACCGGAACGAGAGATGCGTGACCGCTTCCTCGATCGCATGGATATCGAGCAGGAGCGTGGCATCACCATCAAATCGCAGGCCGTGCGCGTGCCGTGGACCTTTGATGGCACCGAATACACACTTGGCATGATCGATACTCCGGGCCACGTCGATTTCACCTACGAAGTCTCCCGTGCACTGGCCGCATGCGAAGGTGCCGTGTTGCTCGTCGACGCCACGCAGGGCATCGAAGCGCAGACGCTGTCCAATCTGTACATGGCCATCGACCATGATCTGGCCATCATCCCGGTGCTGAACAAAATCGACCTGCCGAGCGCCGAACCCGACAAACACGCCGAGGAGATCGCCGGACTGATCGGCTGCGATTCGTCTGACGTGCTACGCGTCTCCGGCAAGACCGGCGAAGGCGTGGCCGAACTGCTTGATCGCATCGTCACCGATATACCGGCTCCGAAAGGTGAGCCGGATGCTCCCGCCCGCGCGTTGATCTTCGATTCGGTCTATGACTCCTACCGAGGCATCGTCACCTATATCCGTATGGTCGACGGCGAACTGCGTTCCCGTGAGAAGCTGCACATGATGGGTATCGGCATGACCCATGATCCGATCGAAATCGGCGTGATCAGCCCCGACATGATGCCGACCAAGGCACTTGGAGCCGGTGAGGTCGGTTACGTGATCACCGGAGCCAAGGACGTCAGCCAATCCAAGGTCGGTGACACCATCACCTCCGCCGCGAATCCGGCCACTGAGCCGCTGGAAGGCTATCGCGACCCGCAGCCGATGGTCTATGCCGGCCTGTTCCCGATCGATAACGCCCAATTCCCGGAATTACGTGAGGCGCTCGACAAGCTCAAACTCAACGACGCGGCCCTCATCTACGAGCCGGAGACTTCCGTGGCCTTGGGCTTCGGCTTCCGGTGCGGCTTCCTCGGCCTGCTCCACATGGAGATTGTGACCGAACGGTTGAGCCGCGAATTCAATCTCGATCTGATTTCCACCGCCCCAAACGTGCCTTATGAGGTCACCGCCGAGGACGGTAGCGTGCATCGCGTGACCAATCCGAGTGAATTCCCCGACGGCAAGATCAAGAGGATCGTCGAGCCGATGGTCGCCGCCGATATCATCACACCGAAGGACTTCATCGGTGCCGTGATGGATCTGTGTCAGGATCACCGTGGACAGATGGGCACCATGGAATACATTTCCTCCGACCGTGTGGAGATGCACTACCGCATCCCGCTCGCCGAAATCGTGTTCGACTTCTTCGACCAGTTGAAGAGCCGCACCAAGGGCTATGCTTCGCTCGACTACCACGAGGACGGCGAGCAGGCCGCCGATCTGGTGAAGGTCGACATTCTCATCCAAGGCGAGAAGGTCGATGCCTTCAGCGCCATCGTGCACCGCGATAAGGCATATTCCTACGGTGTGATGATGACGAAGAAGCTACGTGAGCTCATTCCGCGCCAACAGTTCGAGATTCCGATCCAAGCGGCCATCGGCTCACGCATCATCGCCCGCGAGAACATTCGCGCCCTGCGCAAGGACGTGCTTGCGAAGTGCTATGGCGGCGACATCTCACGCAAGCGCAAACTGTTGGAGAAGCAGAAGGCCGGCAAGAAGCGCATGAAGATGCTCGGACATGTCGAGGTGCCGCAGGAGGCGTTCATCGCCGCCCTGTCCACCGGCGATGCCGGCAACGACCGTGACACGAAGGACAAGATCCGCGCCGCCCAGAAGACCGAAGGCTGATGTTCGAAGTCTACATTCATGTGCCGTTCTGCATGAGACGTTGCGGATATTGCGATTTCAACACGTATACCGCCATTGACATGGGTGCGGGCGCGTCCCGGGGCAACTATGCCAACATGGTGATTCGCGAGATGGCGATCGTGCGTGATTGGCAGGAACGTCACGGCATCGTCGAACCGCCGGCCGACACTGTTTTCTTCGGCGGTGGCACGCCGACGATTCTCAAGGCCGCGGATCTGGTGGCCATGCTGGATGCCGTACGCGAGACATGGGGAATCGCGGACAACGCCGAGATCACCACCGAGGCGAACCCCGATACGGTGAACGCCGATTACGTGCGCGAGCTTGCCGACGGCGGCTTCAATCGTATTTCCTTCGGCATGCAGTCCGCGGTTCCGCACGTCCTGAAGACGCTTGACCGCACTCACACGCCGGAGAACGTCGAGGCTGGCATCTCGGCCGCGAATGCGGCCGGCATGCGTTCCAGCGTCGACCTGATCTATGGCGCGCCGGGGGAGAGCCTTGATGATTGGCGTACCTCCGTGAATACGGCCCTCGATCTGGAAGTCAACCATATTTCCGCATACGCGTTGACCGTGGCTCCGAACACCACCATGGGTCGGCGAATCGCGGCCGGCATGTTGCCGACCCCGGACGATGATGACGAGGCCGCCAAATACGAAATCGCCGATGCGCTACTGTCCGCGGCGGGACTTGAATGGTATGAAATCAGCAACTGGGCGCGTCCAGGTTACGAATCACGGCATAACCTCGGCTACTGGCGCAACGTCGACTGGGCCGGACTCGGACCCGGGGCGCATTCCCATTACGATGCAGCCGCCCTTTCCGAGCGAGGAACCGCCAGGAGAGGCCAGGCCGATGGAGAGGACAGCGCGACGGCCCTGCGTTCCTGGGACATCGCACATCCGCGCCTGTGGGGTAGCGCCATCAGCGAAGGCGGGATCCCGTGGGCTGGCAGCGAGAACATCACCGTCGAGGAGAATCTCGAAGAGACCATCATGCTCGGTCTGCGTATTCGAGAGGGTCTTGACATCGCACGGCTCGGCAATGCCATCGCCGAAACCACATGGCGTGAGCTGGAGCATGACGGCCTGATCACCGTTGAGCATCATCATGCCATCCCCACGCTTCGCGGGCGCCTGCTCAACGACACCATCATCGCCAAACTGCTGGAATCCTTGGATTGACGATATTGCATAACGGCGATGCGAGGTCGTTTTCGCACGCTTGGCGAGAATCATTACGTGGGTATTGACAATGCCGTCGATTCGTTATATGGACACCTGAAACGCTATCGACATGGGGGCGCGGTATTCTAAACCACGCATTAAAGAACCGCAAGACTTTTCTTGCCCAAAAACATTGAAGGTGGTTTCGGTGACTTTCCACGCCCCGTTAGATCTGACGATCCATGATTCCCAAGGTATGTATGATCCCGGCGCCGAGCACGACGCCTGCGGCGTGGGTATGGTCACCACCCTCAACAAACGACCGGAGCGCAAGATCGTTGACGACGCCATCGAAGTGCTTGTCAACCTGAACCATCGTGGTGCGGTCGGCGCCGAAGAGAATACCGGTGATGGCGCGGGCATCCTCATGAGCATGCCCGACGAGTTCATGCGTGCCACCGTAGGTGCGGAACTGCCTGAGGAAGGCCACTATGCAGCCGGCATCGCATTCCTCGACCGTGACATCGCCACCTCCGGTCAGCAGGAGCAGGCCATCGCCCGAATCGTGCGTGAAGAGGGTCTCGAAGTACTCGCATGGCGCATCGTGCCGACCAACCCGGACGGACTCGGCCTGCAGGCTCTTGCCAGCATGCCGGCGTTCAAGACCCTCGTTGTGGCCGATCCGGACAATCAGCTCGCCGGCATCGAATTGGATCGCAGGACCTTCCGCATCCGCAAACGCGTGGAGCACGAGGTTGGCATCTACTTCGCGTCCCTGTCCGCGCGCACCATCACCTACAAGGGCATGCTGACCACCATGCAGCTCAAGCCCTTCTTCCTGGATCTGTCCGATGAGCGTATGAAGGCCAAAATCGCCATCGTACACTCCCGCTTCTCCACGAACACGTTCCCGAGTTGGCCGCTGGCCCAGCCATTTCGTCAGCTGGCCCACAATGGCGAGATCAACACCATCCAGGGCAATCGCAACTGGTTGTCCGCCCGTGAAGGCCGACTGAGCTCCGAACTGCTCGGTGAGTTCAAGCCGCTGTTGCCGATCGCCACCCCGGGCTATTCCGATTCCGGCACCTTCGACGAGTGCCTTGAGCTGCTGCATCTCGCCGGCCGCTCCATGCCCCATGCCATCTCCATGATGCTGCCGCCGGCATGGGAGAAGAACGATCAGCTCGACCCGGATGTCAAGGCGTTCTACGAGTACAACAATACGTTGATCGAGCCTTGGGACGGTCCGGCGCATATCATCTTCACCGATGGCACCCAGGTCGGTGCGTTGCTCGACCGTAACGGCTTCCGACCGGGTCGTTGGCAGCTCACCGATGACGGCTACATCGTGCTCGCCTCCGAAACCGGCGTGCTGCCGGAGGTGGCTGAGGAGCATATCGTGTCCAAAGGCCGCCTCGAGCCGGGCAAGATGTTCCTCGTCGACACCAATGAAGGCCGTATCATTCCGGACGAGGAGATCAAGAAGGCTCTCGCTTCCCAGCACCCGTACCGTCAATGGGTGGAAGGCAACTCCGTCGAAATGAGCGAACTTCCCAAGCGCGAGCACGTCAACCACTCCGGTCAGTCCGTGCAACGTCGACAGCGCGCCTTCGGCTACACCGAGGAGGACCTGAAGCTCCTGCTTGCCCCGATGGCCAACACCGGCAAGGAACCTCTGGGTTCCATGGGCAACGACGCGCCTATGGCCGCACTGTCCAACCGCAGTCGCATGCTGTTCGACTACTTTACCCAGAAGTTCGCACAGGTCACCAATCCGCCGCTCGATTGGGAACGCGAAAAGATCGTGACTTGCCTTGAATCCGCCATCGGTCCGGAACCGAACCTGCTGGCCGATTCCGAATTGCACGCCAAGAAGATTCTCATTCCGCTCCCGGTGCTTAACTCCGACGAGATGGCGCAGCTCAAGCGCCTCGACCGAGCCAAGTTGCTCGGCGGCTATTACAGGCCGTTCATCGTCAAGGGTCTCTATCAGGTCGCCGGTGGCGGCAAGGCGCTGAAGGAACGTCTGAACGAGATTTTCGAGGAAATCGACAAAGCCATCGAAAACGGCTCCAACTTCCTAGTGCTTTCCGACCGCGATTCCAACTACGCATGGGGTCCGATTCCGTCGTTGCTGCTCACCTCAGCGGTGCAGCACCACCTGCTGCGCCGTCATACCCGCACGCAGATCTCCATGGTGGTCGAAGCCGGCGATGTGCGCGAAATCCATCATGTCGCGTTGCTGATCGCCTATGGCGCGGCGGCAGTGAACCCGTATCTGGCCTTCGAATCCGTTGAGGATCTGGCTCGCAAGGGCTACCTCAAGGTGGACGCCGAAACCGCCGTGAAGAACCTGACCGGCGCGCTATCCACCGGCGTACTCAAGATCATGGCCAAGATGGGAGTCTCCACCATCATGAGCTATCGTGGCGCCCAGCTGTTCGAAGCCATTGGTCTGAACAAGGATGTCATCGATGAGTATTTCGCCGGGACCACCTCCCGCGTGGGTGGCGTCGGCCTCGATGAACTCGCCGAAGAAGTGGCCATTCGCCACCGCGTGGCCTACCCGACCCAGTGGACCGCGCGCCCGCATCGTAATCTGCGTACCGGCGGCGAATACAAGTGGCGCCGCACCGGTGAGGATCACCTCAATGATCCGGAGGCCATCTTCCTGCTGCAGCAGTCGACCCAGCGTGGCGATTACGAAATGTTCAGGAAGTACTCGAACCACATCAACGACACCTCCAACCGTCTGATGACGCTACGAGGCCTGATGAAGTTCAAGTCCGACCGCAAACCGATTGACATCTCCGAAGTCGAGCCGGCCAGCGAGATCGTCAAGCGTTTCTCCACGGGTGCCATGAGCTATGGCTCCATCTCCCAGGAGGCGCACGAAACCCTCGCCATCGCCATGAACACCATCGGTGCGCGTTCCAACTCCGGTGAGGGCGGCGAATCCGAGGACCGTATCAACGACCCGTTGCGCTACAGCAAGATCAAGCAGATCGCCTCGGCTCGCTTCGGCGTGACCAGCGACTATCTCGTGCATGCCACCGACCTGCAGATCAAGCTCGCCCAAGGCGCCAAGCCGGGCGAAGGCGGCCACCTGCCAGGTGCCAAGGTTCCGCCGTGGATCGCCAAGGTGCGTCATGCCACCCCAGGCGTGGAACTCATCTCCCCGCCGCCGCATCACGACATCTATTCCATCGAGGATCTGAAGCAGCTGATCAACGATGCGAAGATGGCCAATCCGAAGGCCCGCATTCACGTCAAGCTTGTCTCCGAGTTCGGTGTCGGCACCATTGCCGCAGGCGTGGCCAAGTGCCATGCCGACGTGGTACTGATCTCCGGCTATGACGGCGGTACCGGCGCGGCTCCGCTCAATGCCATCAAGCATGCCGGCACTCCGTGGGAGATCGGCCTATCCGAAACCCAGCAGACGCTGGTACTGAACGGCTTGCGTTCCCGCATCACCGTGCAGTGCGACGGCGAGCTCAAGACCGGCCGCGACGTCATGATCGCAGCTTTGCTCGGCGCCGAGGAATTCGGTTTCGCCACGGCTGCGCTGATCGTCGAAGGCTGCGTCATGATGCGTGCCTGCCAGAAGAACACCTGCCCGCAGGGCATCGCAACGCAGGATCCGGAACTGCGCGCCCGCTTCAGGGGCAAGCCGGAGCATGTCGTTAACTTCTTCATGTTCATTGCCGAAGAGGTGCGCGAACTGCTCGCCCAACTTGGCTTCCGTACGCTGGAGGAGGCGGTCGGCCACGTCGAATGCCTTGATCAGAACGAAGCCATCAGGCGATGGAAGTCCGACGGCATCGATCTGAGCAATGTGCTCATGCAGCCGGGCCCGATTCCGGGAACCATCCTGCACAAGACCATCGATCAGAACCACGAGCTCGATAAGGCACTCGACAATAAGCTCATCGAACTTGCTCAACCGGCCCTCGACAAGAAAGAGCCAGTGCGCATTGAAATGCCGATTCGCAACGTGTACCGTACGCTTGGCACCATGGTCGGCTACGAGATCACCAAGCGCTATGGTGAGGAGGGCCTGCCGGATGACACCATCGACATGACGTTCCACGGCGCCGGCGGACAGTCCATCGGCGCGTTCATCCCGCGTGGCGAGACCATTCGTGTGTACGGCGAAGTCAATGATTACGCCGGCAAGGGTCTGTCCGGCGGCCGCATGGTGGTTCGCTCGGAATCGAATGTCTCATTCGACCCGCATGAGAACGTGATCGCAGGCAACGTCACCGGCTTCGGTGCGACATCCGGACAGATGTTCGTGGCCGGACGCGCCGGCGAACGCTTCGGCGTACGTAACGGCGGCGCCACCTTCGTGGTGGAGGGCGTGGGCGACCACGGCTGCGAATACATGACCGGCGGCACGGTCGTCATCCTTGGCTCCACCGGCCGTAACCTCGGCGCAGGTTTCTCCGGTGGCAACGTGTACGTGCTCGATCTCGACATGAAGCAGGTCAATCCGGCGGCCGCCACCAATGGCGCGCTGCTGTTTGAGCCGCTCGACGCCGAAGCGAATGAACTGGTGCACGGTCTTGTCAAGCAGCATGCCGAGGAGACCGGCTCCGCCTTCGCGGAAGGCCTCCTCGCCGACTGGGAGAACAGCGCCAAGCGGTTCACCCACATCGTTCCGCAGCACTTCCTTGCCATGCAGAAGGCGATGAAGAACGCCGAGGAGAACAACATCGATTTCAATACGCCCGGCGTCTGGGAACAGGTGTACGAGCAGGTTATGGAAGGAGCGCGCTGACATGGGAGATCCTCGTGGATTCCTGAAGGTCCGTACCCGTCGCGAACTAGCCGAACGCCCCATTGAGGAGCGCATCAAGGACTGGTTCGACGTCCACGCCGAATCCGGCCTGCAGCCGTGGACCACCGAACAGGCGGCCCGCTGCATGGACTGTGGCACCCCGTTCTGCATGAGCGACTGCCCGCTCGGCAACATCATCCCCGAATTCAATGATCTGGTGCGTCAGGAGAAGTGGGAGGACGCATACAATCGTCTGTCCGAAACCAACAACTTCCCGGAAGTCACCGGCCGCATCTGCCCGGCTCTGTGCGAAGCCGCCTGCGTGCTCGGTATCCACCAACCGGCCACGATGATCAGGAACGACGAATGCACGATCATCGACCAAGCGTGGGATCTGGACTATGTCAGGCCCCTGCCCCCGCAGCGACTGACCGACCAGACCGTTGCCGTGGTTGGCTCCGGCCCATCCGGCCTTGCATGCGCGCAACAGTTGACCCGCGCCGGCCATACCGTGGTCGTGTATGAACGTGATGACGCCATCGGTGGTCTGATGCGTTATGGCATTCCGAACTTCAAGCTCGACAAGCGACTCATTGACCGTCGTGTGGAGCAGATGGAGGCCGAAGGCACCGTGTTCCGCACCGGCGTGGAGATCGGCAAGGACATCTCCTGGGATGATCTGCGTTCCCGTTACGACGCCGTGGTGGTGGCCATCGGCTCCACCGTGCCACGCGATATGAAAATTCCCGGCCGCGAACTCAAGGGCATCCATTTCGCCATGGAGTTCCTGCCCGACGCCACCCGTCGCGTGTACGGCGTCAAACCGGTCAACGACATCACCGCCGAAGGCAAGCACGTGGTGATCATCGGCGGCGGCGACACCGGTTCCGACTGCCTGGGCACTTCCATCCGCCAGGGCGCAAAGGACGTCACCGTGCTGCAGATTATGCCGCAGGAGCCGACCGAACGTCCGGACAACCAGCCGTGGCCCACCTTCGCGCGTCTGTACCAGAAGACCACTTCCATGGATGAAGGTTTCGAGACCCAGCGTGCCGAATACGTCTACAGCACCGATTCGGTGAATTTCGTCGGTACTGAGGAGGAACAGGCCAAGGTCAAGGTGGAGGACGCCACCGCCACCGAAGGTTTCGTGGCGGACGAGAACGGCCACGTGACCGGTTTGAAGGTCGTGAACGTCGCACCGGGCGAAAATGGTCCATTTACCCGTCAGCCGGGTACCGAACGCGTGATTCCGGCTGACTTGGTGCTTATCTCCGTGGGCTTCCTGCATCCGGATACCACCACGTTGGTGGACCAGTTGCCGGTCGACCTCGATGGCCGCGGCAACGTGGCGCGTAACGACAAGTTCGCCACCTCCCAGGACGGCGTCTTTGCCTGCGGTGACGCCGGTCGTGGCCAGAGCCTCGTGGTGTGGGCCATTTCCGAGGGCCGTTCCTGCGCGGCCGCCGTGGATGAGTACCTCACCGGATCCACCGAGCTGCCGGCTCCGATCGTCGCATCCAAGCGACCGATGATGCTTCCGCGCTGAGCGACAGCACGGTAGAAGACGAACGTAATCGCACGTGAGACGGCCTTTTCCGAATCAACGGGAAGGGCCGTCTTGCCGTATCCGACTCCGAGCCGTTCAACATCGACCATTTCAATATCGACCATATGACGTGCTGCGTTCATGAAAAACGGCGGGCGTGCGGTAGAGTGGCATGCAGCAACACGTAACAAAGGAGTGCTTCAATGCCAAACCGTGCAGAACGCCGAGCCCAAGCCAAGCAGAATCGCAGGGGAGTGCCGCAACAGTACGACCAGACCCATGGCCGCGCACGTTCCGGAATGCTTGACGAATACCAACTGCAGGAGAAGTCCCGTAGGTTGCAGGAGGGCACAGACGGGCCGTGGAAGCCGACCGGTGGCACGGTCGAAGTGACCGAAAACCTGCTGACGACCAACCCGGACTATACGAATCCGAAGATGTTCAAGGCTCCGCATTCCACCCGCCAGTGGTTCCGTGTGGCCAGCTGGGTGCTGATCGCGCTGTCGGCCATCGCCTTTTTCGTGATCATGTGGCTGCCACAGCATCCGATGTGGCTCATCGCCACGGTTTCCGCGGTCTTCGCGGTAGGTGTGATCAGTCTGTTCTTCACTGCGGGCAATCCGCGGCACAATCCGAACCTTGATCAGAACGGGACCGCCGTCTGATGCGGAGTCGTTGCAGACGTCTCTGAACATTTGCAGATGATATTGAATACAACGCACGATTGTCATGACACGAATGCAACAATCGTGCGTTTCGCATTGTCTTGGCCTAAAGTGGAACACGGAACGACTATCTGACTCGAAGAGGAGAGTGCAGTTATGAAGGTTGACATCCTTTCCCGGGAATACCCACCGAAGGTGTACGGCGGCGCAGGCGTACATGCGGAAGAGCTTTCCAAGGTGCTGGCGGAACGTGTCGACGTGACCGTCCGTGCGTTCGACGGCCCGCGCGCCGAAGCCGATGTTCCCACCATTCCCGGCGATGCCCCGAAAGGCTCGCTCACAGTCGTCGGCTATGACGTTCCGAAGGAATTGGAAGGCGCCAATGGCGCGCTGAAGACCTTCGGCGTTGACTTGCAGATCGCCAACGACGTCGATGCCGACATCATCCACGCCCACACCTGGTATGCATGCCTGGCCGGCTATCTCGCCAAGATGCTGCATGGCACGCCGCTAGTCATCACCGCGCATTCGCTCGAACCGTTCCGCCCGTGGAAGCGTGAACAGCTCGGCGGCGGCTACAACCTGAGCTCCTGGGCCGAAAAGGACGCCTACGAGCATGCCGACCGTGTGATCGCCGTGTCCGCGGGCATGCGTGAGGACATCCTCACCGCCTATCCGAACCTCGACCCGGACAAGGTGGTCGTGGTACACAATGGCATCACCATGAGTCAGTTCGAAACCCCCGCCGACGACGATCCGGGTTGGAAGGTGTTCGAGCGCTATGACATTGACCAGAACAAGCCGACCCTGCTGTTCGTCGGCCGTATCACTAGGCAGAAGGGTTTGCCATACCTGCTTCAGGCGTTGCACTTCGTCGATCCGGGCATTCAGATCGTGCTGTGCGCAGGTGCGCCGGACACTCCGGAGATCATGGAGGAGGTCAAGACGGCCTTCGCCAAGCTTGACGAGGAACGCGGCAATATCATCTGGATCGAGGAGATGCTGCCGAAGCCGGAACTGAACGCCCTTGAGCATGGCTGTGACGCGTTCATCTGCCCATCCATCTACGAGCCGCTCGGCATCGTGAACCTGGAGGCCATGGCATGCGGGCTGCCGGTCGTCGCCTCCGCCACCGGCGGCATTCCGGAAGTCGTCGTCGACGGCGAGACAGGCTATCTCGTGCCGGTCGACCAGTTGCATGACGGCACCGGTACCCCGACCAATCCGGACAAGTTCGTACATGATATGGCCGACGCCATCAACAGGATCATGGCCGATCCGGAGAAGGCGAAGAAGATGGGACAGGCCGGCTATGAGCGTGCACGGGACCACTTCAGCTGGGAATCGATTGCCGACAAGACCGTCAAGGTCTACGAGGATGTGATTGCCGAACAGGAGTAGCCGCAAATCGCCGATCGGTCCATGACCGACAGGCAGACGCAGGCCATTCGACGCCTCCTGTCATGCATTATGCTGGCAGGAGGCGTTTCGCATATGCGATCATAGGATGATTATCATGGCGCAATCCTATGCAGAAGGAGAGGGAGAAAGCATGGTCGAGCAGGACACGGCACTGAAACTTACTGACGTGGAA
>ERZ773263.1247-NODE-1247-length-15482-cov-13.493097_pt1 | contig 15482 bp, 11 predicted proteins | sample MGYA00511076_ERZ773263 | MGnify/ENA primary metagenome ERZ773263 (study PRJEB29015, sample SAMEA2738155) | human oral metagenome | biome: human oral; feature: human-associated habitat; material: saliva | place: China | collected 2195 ... | reverse complement strand
AGGCGAAGGATATCGATTTCTTCCCACTTACAGTAGACTATGAAGAAAAAATGTACGCTGTTGGTCGTTTGCCAGGTGGCTTTATTAAACGTGAAGCACGTCCACCTGAATCTGCGATCTTGAATAGCCGTTTGATTGACCGTCCTATTCGTCCATTATTTGATAAAGGTGTACGTAATGAAGTACACGTAGTAGCAACTGTTATGTCCGTTGATCAAGACTGTGATCCAGCAATCTGTGGTATGATTGGCGCTTCTGCTGCATTATCTATTTCTGATATTCCTTGGAATGGTCCTATTGCAGGCGTTCGCATGGGGCGTATCAACGGTGAATTTGTTGTAAACCCAACAAAAGAACAATTAGAAGCAACAGACCTTAACATTGTTGTAGCTGGTACAAAAGATGCTATCCTCATGGTTGAAGGTGGTGCTCAAGAGGTTCCAGAAGAAACTATTCTTGAAGTCATCATGGCAGCTCATGAAGAAATCAAAAAAATCGTAGCTTTCCAAGAAGATATGAAAGCTAAAGTGGGCAAGGAAAAACGCGTATTTGAAAGTAAAGATGTACCTGCTGAAATCGCTGAAGCTATTCGTGCATATGGTCATGATAAACTTGATGCAGCAGTACGTTGTGCTGATAAACAACAACGTGATGCGCAAGAAAGTGAAGTGCGTGCAGATGTATTAGCTCACTTTGAAGAAATCTATCCAGATAACTTAGCTGATGTAAATAAAGCATTTGACGCAATGACAAAAGAAATCGTTCGTCATATGATTACTGTTGAAAAAATCCGTCCAGACGGTCGTAAGCTTGATGAAGTGCGTCCTATCTCTTGCCGTACAGGTGTATTACCTCGTACACATGGTTCTGGCTTATTTACTCGTGGTCAAACACAAGTGTTGAACGTTGCTACTGTAGCTCCATTGTCTGAAACTCAAACAATTGATGGCATTGGTTTAGAAACAGAAAAACGTTATATTCATCATTACAATTTCCCATCCTTCTCCGTAGGGGAAACTCGTTCTTCCCGTGGTCCTGGTCGTCGTGAAATTGGCCATGGTGCGTTGGCTGAACGTGCATTAGTACCTGTTATTCCTAGTGAAGAAGAATTTCCATATGCATTGCGTTTAGTATCTGAAGTGTTAGAATCTAATGGTTCTAGCTCCATGGCATCCGTATGTGGTTCCACATTATCTTTGATGGATGCTGGTGTACCTATTAAAGCTCCTGTCGCTGGTATCGCTATGGGTCTTGTAACACAAGGTGAACACTACACAATCTTAACTGATATCCAAGGTATGGAAGATGCTCTTGGCGACATGGACTTTAAAGTGGCTGGTACAGCAAAAGGTGTAACAGCAATTCAAATGGATATCAAAATTTCCGGCTTATCCCGTGAAATCCTTCATGAAGCATTAGAACAAGCTCATAAAGGCCGTATGCATATCATGGGTATCATGCTTGATACAATTGCTGAACCACGTCAACAAATGTCTCAATACGCTCCACGTATTATTACAATGAAAATTGATCCAGATAAGATTCGTGATGTAATTGGTTCTGGCGGTAAAGTAATTCGTGGTATCATTGACGAAACAGGTGCAAAAATCGACATTGAAGATGATGGCACAGTATTCATCGCTTCTGTAGATCAAGATGGTGCTGCTAAAGCACAACAAATCATTGAAAACCTTACTAAAGAAGTTGAAGTAGGTGAAGTATACCTTGGTAAAGTAACTCGTTTGATGGCATTCGGTGCTTTTGTAGAAGTATTACCAGGTAAAGAAGGTCTTGTACACATTTCCAAACTTGCGAAAGAACGCGTTGAAAATGTAGAAGACGTAGTAAATGTAGGCGATGAGATTATGGTAAAAGTTATCGAAATCGATAAACAAGGCCGTATCAACTTGTCCCGTAAAGATTGTTTAAAATAAGAGGTGTTACATGGATATTCGTGGCTTTGAAGTAGTTTCTGCTTTTGAAGAACAAGATATCAATTTACCGACACGTAAAACAACAGAAAGCGCAGGCTATGATATTGAATGCGCTGAAGCTGTTACTTTAGAACCAGGTCAAGTAGTATTAGTACCAACAGGTATTAAAGCTTTCATGGCATACGATGAATACCTTGCCATTCACATTCGTTCTAGTATGGCCATTAAACGCCATCTAGCACTTGTAAATAGCACAGGCATTATCGACAGCGATTACTATAATAATGAGGACAACGAAGGTCATATCATGATCGCTTTACTCAATTATGGTAAAGAAACAGTTTCCCTTGAAAAAGGTGAACGCGTTGCTCAAGGTATTTTCTCTAAATACCTTATCACTAACGATGACGATGCTACAGGTATTCGTACAGGTGGTATTGGTAGCACTGGGACTATGTAAACTAAATACGATTCTGAATAGAATGGTGAAAGCCGCTCAACTGACGTTGGGCGGCTTTTTTTATGTGTAAAAAAATACGTATTATCTTAGATATACTATAGTCAATCCCAAAGCTTATTGTTTGTATTATGTTGTATAGGAGATTAACTATGGAAACTTTAAAAGAAAACATTATTACTGTTGAAGACATCAAAGAAGAAATCGAAAAAGCAAAACTAGAAGTACCAAGAGAAGATGAAGATTTTGATGATCGTTATGATCGTTTACATGCTGAGTGGGAGGTAAAAGGCTTAAAAAAATACCGCAAAGAAATTAATGATGCTTTTACTAATAAGGAAACTTTCAAAAATTGGGTAATTGATATTTGGGGAGATATAGATACCTATATTGCTGTTATTAATGAGGAGCTAAAACTGCGTGAGATTGAAATAACTCGTGAAGCATCTGAATGCGCTGCATTGATGAAAATTTTTATTTCCTCTGAAAGTGGTTCAAGAGATGAAACTGAAGAAAAGGTAAAACGTAATCTAGAAGAAGCTTTAGAAGAACATGACCAAAGAATTCTTAATATCTATGATGTAAAAGTAGTACCACTATTAACATGGTGTGAAGAATTACTTGTGATGAAAGCCTTTTTAACTAATAACTTCTATATGAAAGGATCCTTTACAGACGAATTAAAACTAATATACACAAATGTATTTACATTATTAGATCGAAATCTTCCAGAAAAAGTTGACTACAGTGATGCTCATTCCTTCGAGTATTATGTGGATTTAGAAGATGAATGGGAGTATTTGTATGTAGATGATTTAAATCCTGTAGAAGAACTATTAGCTATATTACCTGGTAATCCTTATGAATGTGATGTAATGTATTATGCGAAGTCAATTAATAGGAATATCAAAAATAAGCATGTAAATATTTTTAAAGAAAAATGCAAGGAGTTATATGATTCTTTGAATTAATAATTTGCTTAATAAAAGAACATGAATTATTTATGAAAAATCAATGAAAGTTTAATGAAAATATAATCTTATATTGATACAATAGAAGTAAAGTTTTGTATATTTTATAGGTAAGATTAATGTTATTAGGAAAAGATATTAATAAATTATTGACTTTAAAAGGTAATATTATTTCTTCAAGTGTATGTGAGATTAATAAAAAAATATTTAGCCTTATACAGGAAAATATTAGTCCATTAATTAATATTGATGATATTCATTCATTAGTAAGATTGAAAGGAAAAGAATATCAATATATATTATTATGCAATGATAAGCTGTATATTTTATCAAGAAATAAGATGGCCTTTATTATTTACTATGATAGTATAAATCGGATAACAAGAAATAATAATATATATAAAAATAAATCTATTAATGGCTTTTATTATTCTATATATGAGAGTTATACACGGCCTAGAGAAACTATTGGATTAAAAATTACATATACGATTAATCATAAAAAACAAAATTTTTATATAGTTGGAAAAGTTAATTTTATTGATTATATTCGTAATTATATAAATGATCAGCTGAATTCTAAATATAAGCATTATAAAAGTAGATATATTATTGATTATAAACAAATTATTATCACATTGAATAAAATGGATATTGAAAAAAATAAAGTTGATATTTTATTCAGTCTAATAAAAAAAAGTGATGAATTGATATGGAATGCTTTTAATAGTGAGGAAATACTTCAAAAATATCATGGTGCTCTTCCTAATATAGTTTCTTTTAATACACTAAGAGCATATTTAAATAGTTTGTTTAAAATTCAAAATAAAAATAAAGCTTTAGCAGAATTATTATTGCAAATTCTAAAGATCATAAATGATTATAGGTTATTTGAAATTGTTGTTATCTACTTATTTATATTGGTATTTAATAGGAATAAAAAAGAGTTAATAAAATTTATAGATAGATTTATTTCAGGAAAATTAGTAATTTCCAATCCAGAACTTAAGAAATTATATCAAAAATTTCAAAATGATTTATCTGGTAGCAATTCTAGAAGAAATATAATTGTTATTGCTAATATGAGTTCTGGAAAATCAACTCTAATTAATGCAATCATAGGAAGACGAGTTGCAGCCTCTTCTATAGAAGCTTGTACTAATACTATTATTCAATATCATAATAAATTATGTAATGATGAATCTGTTATTAATACTCTGCAGAATAGTTTTAAAGGAGATGAAAAGCGATGTAAGGACAAAATATATGATAAGAGCATTATAAATGTAGAGTTTAGAAGTATATATAATAATAAATCTATTAATATAATAGATACACCAGGAATAAATAATTCTTTAAATTTAAAACATCGATATATAACATTAGATTTTTTAAAAAATGAAAGTTATGAAAAAATAATATATGTTCTGAACTGTGGTAAGCTAGGAACAAATGAAGAAATGGATTATCTAACTTGGCTCGCTAATAATATTGATAAATCAAAAGTTATATTTGTATTAAATAAAGTTGATATTCTCACAAAAGAAGATAATTTAACTGAATCTATTAGAAAATTACAATTGGATTTAAATGAATTAGGATTTCAATCAGGTAAAATATATCCAATAATGGCGTATCCTGCATTATTATTTAAATTAGAAAAATTCAATGAATATTTGAATGATGATGAGATTGATGAGTTAGAATTGTACAAACGTAGAATTCATCGAGATTATTATGACTTAAGTAGATATATTGATAAAGTTGATGATATAAATATGCTATATATTAATAGTACTGGAATTTTAGAGTTAGAAAAGATTATTTTTTCATAAATATTATAGATAAAATGAGGAAGAAAATTCTATTTATATGCATAAAAATTTGAGTATATAAATGAATAAAAAATTAGTACTGATATTAAAATATTTCTGATCTTTATAATTTAAGGAAATTGAACTTGTCTATAGAGTACTTACATACTAATTATGTAGATTGATTTAATGAAGAAGTATTCAATTAATTTTTGGAGGAAATAATGAAAGAAGTATATATAAAGTATAATCCATATAGAATTGAAACAGATATTACTGTTGATGGTAAAAGTTTGGCAGAAAATAGTCATTTGGGGGAGAGTATTTCATCTGGAATAAGATTGCAAGAGTGGATTGAAGAACTTCCTCAAAATTTAATTGATGAATATAATGATAGAGAATTTAATATTGAATTTTACGGTACATTATTAGATTTTGAGGATTTGACAGAGGTATTTAATAAGTACTGTGAGCAAGGACAACTTACTGTAAAACTAAATAGAAAACCAGCAAAAGAATCTCAAGATAAAGAGAAACTTATAGATTGTGTTTTTGAAAAAATACAAAATGGACCTTTTAGTGAGTTAAGAGATGTTGAAATAATCAATGCCTTTGAACATGCAAAAAGTAGTGATTTTGAGGTTTGTGTAGTTGCTACAATGAGTGCTGGTAAATCTACTCTAATAAACTCTATGTTGAGAACTAAACTTATGCCTTCAAAGCAAGAAGCATGCACATCTATAATAACTAAACTTAAAGATAATGATTCGCCATATTGGCAAGCTGAAGTTTATAATAAAGAAAATCGTTTAATTGAAGCACATGAAAATCTCTCTATTTCTACAATGGAGAGATTGAATAGTGATGAAAATGTATCAGTAATAAAAGCTACAGGTAATATTCCATTTGTAACGGCAGATGATGTATCACTTATTTTAATTGACACTCCGGGCCCTAATAATTCAAGAGATCCAGAACATAAAAGAGTTCAAAGTGAATTTTTAAATAAATCTTCAAAGTCACTTGTTCTATATATTATGGAAGGAACATTTGGTACAGATGATGATAATGCTCTTCTCGAAAGGGTTGCTGAAAGTATGGCAGTTGGCGGCAAGCAATCTAAGGACCGTTTTATATTTGTCGTAAATAAAATGGATAATAGAAATACAGAAGATGGTGATACATCACAGACTTTAACGAGAGTTAGAACTTATTTAAAGAAACATGGTATTATAAATCCTAATCTATTCCCAGCGGCTGCACTTCCAGCGTTAAATATTCGAAGAATAAAAAATGGTGAAATTGTTGATGAAGATACAGTTGATGAAACAGAGTTAAAAGTAAGGAAGCTTAATAGAAATGAAAATTTCCATTTTGAAACATATGCTTCTCTTCCAGCAAGTATTCGAGGCGAAATTAACCGACAATTGAGTGAAGCTAGCATAAATGGTGACTTAGAAAGCCAAGCCTTAATTCACACTGGTGTAGTATCTATTGAAGCAGCTATTCGTCAATATGTTCAGAAATATGCTAAAACGGCAAAAATTAAAAATATAGTTGATACTTTTATCCATAAGTTGGATGCGTTAAATTGTTTAGAAAATACAAAGAAAGAATTAGCAAGTAGATTAGATCAAAATGAAGAACTTGTTAAACAAATTGAGTTGATAGAGCATAAAATTAGTGATGTAAAAGAGGCCAAAGCATTTGAAACGTCGGTCGAACAAGTAGTTCTTCAAGTCGATGATGAAGCTAAGAATGTTGTTGAAGAAATTATTATGAAGTTCCAAGATAAAATAAGAAATAAAATTGATGAACTTAGGGGAAAAGAAATTGAAATTGCTTTAGTTGAGCATGAAGTATCAGAATTAGCACAATTTGCTAGAAGACTTGAGCCTAATTTTCAAGCAGAGCTTGATGAACTTATTAAAAATAAACTAATTAAATCAAGCCAAGTATTATTAAAAACATATAGAGATAAATTAATTTCACTAACTGATGAGCTTGAAGTAGACTTACTTACAGGAATATCTATTGAACCATTAAAGTTTATGGAAGGGGATATTACACCACTTGATTCTTTCTCCATTGAACATATGGTTCAATCAAAAAAAGTTGAGAATGGCCGTGAATGGATTGAAAATACTAATAAGAAATGGTATAAGCCATGGACATGGTTCCAAGAACGTGGATATTATAGAAAAAAATATAAAACTGTAAAATATATAGATGCAGGGGAGTTGGCTGATGAATATCTATCGAAAATTCAAACTTTAATCTATGATAATGGTGAAAATACAATAAAATATGCAACAAAACAATCTGTTAATATTTTAAGAGCCTTTAAAAAAGAGTTTGAAAAGTTAGATAATATACTAAAAGAAAAGCTTAATCAATTGAAAAGTTATGCTACAGACAGAACTCGAGCAGAAGCACGTATTCAAGAATCACAGAAACGATTAGAATGGCTTAAATCAATAAAAGCTGAGGTGGAATCTATTTTAGATATATAGGAGGACTTTTATGGCGATAACAAATGCTTTTAATAAGGCTATCACAGACGGAAATATAAGACAAATTAGAATTATGCTAAAAGATAGCCTCTTAGTTGACCCTACATTTGGAAGATTTAATGAGATGGAGAAGTTAGCTTTAACTGTCCATGGGATATATGATGAACATGATGGTAGACCTTTTAAATCCCTATCAAGTGAGTGGAGTGATTCCTATATGGATAGTCTTATGGTTCAGGTTGTAGGCAATTTTTCTCGCGAAAGAGTTGAACACTTGAAAGATGTCGTTCGTACGCTTAGACCTGTTTGTAACAGCAAACAATGTATGACTAGTAAAGATTTTACAAAGAGTGCCTCCCTTAAAGCCAAAAAAAATATTAATGAATATCCACAAGTAGAAAAAAATATTCATATTAATAATAATAAAAAAGATATTTCATATCAGGAACAAAAGTTGAAAGATCAGAAATCTGGAAAATATGAATATTCTGTTGGTATTGGTGGAGGTGCCTTAGGTGGTAGTATCATAGGATATACAATTGCTTCATTTTATACTCTTCCTATTTTAGGTTATGTAATAGGCGGTGCTGTGATTGGAGGGGCTATTGGTGGTACCGTTGTATATTTAAAAAATGAAAAGGAGTAGTTAGGAATGTCAGAGAAAATGGCACTAGTGCCTGAAAAAGATATGCCTATAACTAATTCTGATAATGATATGGATGCTCAAAGCTTAGAGCAGCCATCATTAATAGAGCTACAAAGTAATCTTGAAGATGCAAGTCGATTAGTTGATGATATTGTATTAAAAAAATATCTTTATCGGTTAAATGATTTAGATATTGTTCCACTTGATGAAGACTTAAAAAAGATAAGTGATATTCGAATTTTCAAAATTAATGAAATGGTTTATCAGAATGATGAATATTCGACATATAAATTTGAGACTGTTTTTAATGCGGTACAGAATTTAAATTGTGGTGTTTTTATTATTGCTGATAGCAATGGGAAAAAAACAGATTTTTATATGGGGGTTCGTTCTTTAGATAATAAAAGAACAACAAAATCATTAAAAGATACTCTTAGAAATGCTTTGTTAGGGCAATTCCCAGGTGTTAAAACAGTTGATTTACTTGATCCTGTAGCTGAAGATTTGATTTCAACATTTTCAAATAAAAACATAGCTTCTATCTCATGTGTTGCAAAGAATAAAGATAAAGAATTTAAAAATAATGAATCATTTATTCAAGGCCTAGAGAAACTTATTATTGCTATGCAAGGACAAAAGTATACAATAGTAGTTTTAGCTAAAAGTACATCTGCAAATCAATTAGAAGAATTAAAGAAATCGTATGAGACTATTTATACACAGCTATCACCATATGCAAATATGCAACTTTCATATGGGATTAATACTGCTATTAGTTTATCTGATGCACTTTCAAATGGTACTACTACAGGGAAAAATTATTCAAGAAATAAATCATTTCAAGTTAGTACAAGTCATCAAGAAGGATTCTCAGAGAGTCATTCTGTTTCGAAACCAGATACGTTTTCAGCTGTCGCAAAATCATTAGGTACGGTTGCATTAAGTGTTGCAAGTTTAGCTACTGCTCCTTTAACTGGTGGTGCTAGTATTGCAGCTGCTACTGCTATTTCTTTTGGCCAAGTTGGTTTGAATAGTATCAGTCCTAAGACCTATTCTGATGGTAATACAACATCTGAAAGTAATACTGTTAGTAACAGCACAACAACTGGTGAATCATTTGGAACAAACAATAGTTCCACTAATAGTATTACAAAAACTAAAGGACAAACTTCTGGATCATCAAATAATATGATGTTAGTTATGCAGAATAAAAATCTTATAGACAAGCTGGAAAAGATTGAAATGCAGATTAAACGAATTGATGAATGTGAAAGTATTGGAATGTGGGAGTGTGCTGCATATATTCTTTCTGATAAGCAAGAAACAGTTGAGATGGCAGCAGGAACCTATAAGGCTTTAATGAAAGGTGAGAATTCAGGAGTAGAAACATCTGCTATAAACTTTTGGGGAAAAAAACAAGGAGAAAAAATTCCTTTATTAAAGGACTATATTACTAATTTTATTCATCCTGTATTTGAATATCCGTCTGAAAAAACATTAATTCCTGTTACTGCATCATCTTTAGTTAGTGGTAATGAACTTGCAATTCATATGGGTTTACCAAGAAAATCCGTATGTGGCTTTCCTGTTATTGAACATGCCGAATTTGGTAAAGAAGTTGTAACATATGATGTAGCATTAAATAAGGATGATTTTCAACTTGGGCATGTTTTTGGAATGGGAGAGCAATCTAATACTGATGTTATGTTAGATTGTAATTCATTAACTATGCACACTTTCATTACTGGTTCTACAGGTTCCGGAAAAAGTAATACTATTTATGAAATTTTAAATCAGTTGAGAATTCTATACAGGATACCGTTTTTAGTTATTGAACCAGCAAAAGGTGAATATAAAAATATTTTTGGTCAATACGCTGATGTTAATGTATACGGTACAAATCCAAATCTTACCAACCTGTTGAAGATTAACCCTTTTAGTTTTCCTAAAGATATTCACGTTCTAGAACATATAGATCGATTAGTTGAGATATTTAACGTATGTTGGCCAATGTATGCGGCTATGCCGGTTATTCTAAAAGAGGCTATAGAACGTGCATATATTTCTAATGGTTGGGATATTAATCATTCAGTAAATGACACGGCTGATAGATTTCCTAATTTTATTGATGTACTTGAACAAATTAAAATTATTATTAATGAATCACAGTATTCTTCTGACAGTAAAGCTGACTATTCAGGAGCTCTTATAACAAGAGTTCGATCATTAACTACGGGGTTAAATGGGCAAATTTTTACTGATGATAGTATTTCTGATTATGATTTATTTGATAAATGTGTAATCATAGATTTAAGTCGTATTGGTTCATTGGAAACAAAATCCTTGATAATGGGTTTATTAGTAATGAAATTAAATGAATATAGAATGGTTTCTGGGAGAATAAATAGTCCTTTAAGGCATATAACTGTATTAGAAGAAGCGCATAATTTATTAAAACGGACCTCAACAAATCAAGCTTTTGATAATTCAAATTTAATTGGAAAATCAGTGGAATTATTATCTAATTCTATTGCTGAAATGAGAACCTATGGAGAAGGTTTTATTATAGCTGATCAATCTCCTGGATTATTGGATTTATCAGTAATTAGAAATACAAATACAAAAATAATTTTAAGACTTCCTGATAGGCAGGATAGAGAGTTAGTTGGCTTTTCTGCAAGTTTAAAAGAAAATCAAATATCTGAATTAGCAAAACTAAAAAAAGGGGTTGCAGCAGTTTATCAAAATAATTGGGTTGAACCTATATTGGTACAAATAAATAAATGCGATATTTCGGAAAAGGTGTATGAGTTTAAACAACAAATTGATTTAATAGATAATAATACTTATCTTAAGCAACTAATATACTTTATGATTCAAGGTAGAGTAGACAAGAAGTTATTTTTTGATATTAATGTAATAAATTTAGCTATAAATAAATTAGGACTATCTGCTAAAAGTAAGAATTATTTTGAAAATCTAATTTTAGAATATCAAGAACGAGGAACTATTGAATTGTGGAATGACGTTCATTTCAAAAAGCTGTCAAATATTATAACCGATATTCTTAATGTACGTAAACAAGTTGAAAACATTGTAATTTCTTCTAGCAATAATATTGAGTTAACATTTGAATTAAGTAAGCTTCTAGATAACCAACTTCCTAATCTGAGTGCAGAAGTAAAACTAACTTTGATTCAGTGTTTTATGAAAGATATGAGTATCCAAAAAGTTGATTCTGATATACGGGAAAAAATATATAAATACTGGTTTGATTCTATAACGGAAGGATGTATTCTAGTATGATTGATATGCATGAAAAAAAGGATATAGTAGAGAATAATAATTTATTAGTTGAAAGTCCATTAGCTCGACAAGTGGAGAATATTAATGTAAGCCATAGTGAATCAGAACATTATGATAGACCAATTGTAACTGAAGTTAGGGAAGCCATTAAAAACAAAATAGACGGTTTAGCTAGAGAAGCTGAAGTTGCTAAAGAATTAGAAAAGAAGTATCCAGAGGAAGAAGGCTTTCAAGTTATTTCTGAAACATATCTCAGAGATAAAGACGGTAATATTGTTAAAGATCCGGAAACTGGAGAGGCAAGAAGAGTTGATTTTATGGTTGTTAAAGATGGAAAGGTAATAGATTCTATAGAAGTTACTTCAAAAACTGCAGATAAAACTGAACAATCAGCGAAGGAAGAAAGAATACGTGAGAGTGGTGGGAATTATATAAGAGATAATGATGGAAATTTAGTGGAAATTCCTTCAACAGTTCATACGCGTATTGAAAGGAGAGATTAGATATGTTAAAAATTTATGATAAAGCACAGTGGCATATTGATGGTGGAGAGGATAAAATATCTGTTGTTGACAAACTAAAAATAATTCTTCATTTTCTTTTAGATAAAGGTTTACTTTCCTCTGAAGGAAAAGAAATAGTTAATTTGGGAGTAGATAGTAGTATTTCTATCCATGAAAGAATGCTTACACAAGAAGGAAAAAAATTCATGGATGAATATTATGATAAAGCTATTGGTAAGTCTAAAAAAGAAATTATAGCAGTATTAGAAAAAGATTTTGATGATTTTAGACTCCAATTTGAAAATGGTTTAAAGAACGATTGTTAACTTTTAATTAGAAGTTATTTAAATAAGATAGTATTTAATATTCTATGTAGTTTCTTTAATAAATTACATTCATATAATAATGGTTTCTTCAAAATATATTGCATTACCACAAATTTTATAGTGGATATTATTGATCAGAAAATTATATATTGGAGAATATAGTGCCAAAATTTTATCCAACAATAATAAATAGTTTCCACGGTAGTGAAGGAGAGCGTCTCGTATATGAGGCGCTCTCTAAATTAAATAATGAATATGTAATTTTTCATTCTTATAGATGGCTAGGTGAATTAAATCAACGTAGGAGTGAAGGTGAAGCAGATTTTGTTATTTTACATCCTAAGAAAGGTGTTTTATCCATAGAGGTAAAAGCTGGTGGAATTTCCTATCGTGATGGAAACTGGATTCAAACGAATCGAAATACAAAAGAAGAAAAAATTATAGCTCCTTTAGGGCAAGCTGCAGAAAGTCAATTTAGGATTCAAAACTATTTACGGAAAAATTTTAATGGGCAAATGCCTGTTATTGGGCGTGCTGCGTGGTTTCCATCAGTAGCTATTCATAATAAGGTTTCTTTACCCTTAGAAGCTAATATGGATATAATTTTGGACGTGGATTGTTTAATTAATCCACAAGAGTCTTTAGATAAGGCTTTTAGCTATTGGAAATCTAATTTAGGATTTAGAGAGTCAGAACAATCTGTAAATGACTTTCAGAATATGATTAAGACTCTAATGCCTACATTTAATATTGTAGAATCTGTTGCAAGTACAGCTCTTGAATCAACTAAAAGTTATATTCAGATGACAAAACAACAAGCATCTATACTGCATTTTTTACGTGAGCAGCCAACGGCGGTTATACACGGACCAGCAGGGACAGGTAAGACTATGCTTGCCATAGAAAAGGCTAAAATGTTAGCTGCAGAAGGTAAAAAAGTATTATATTTATGCTTTAATGAGTTCTTATTATCTTATGTGAAAGAGCATTATTCTTGTGAGAATATAGTATTCCATAATGTTAGATCATTAGCTGAAGAGTTGATGCCTAATACTGATTATGCTATTTCTGAAATTATCCCTCAGTTTATAGAGTACTTTCAAAATGAATATGATGATCTTAAATGGTCATATGAAAATGTAGTTATTGATGAAGGCCAAGATATTGATGAACATATACTAGAACATATCTCTATGTTAGTAGATATGTTGGGCGGTCATTATTACGTATTCTATGATAAAAATCAATATATAATGATGCATAAGTCGACGCATTGGTTAGATACCTATGGAGATTGTCGTCTTGTCCTGTATAAAAATTGTCGTAATACTGCTGAAATAGCAAAGACTGTAGGTACAACATTAAGTGATATAAAGAAAGACGCTTATATAAATGAATTGTCTGGGATAAAACCACTTGGATCGTTTTATAAGACTGAAAGTGAATTACGCAATATTGTAACCAAATTCGTCACAAAAATGATTCAAGATAAGGTAAGACCTGAAGACATTGTAATTTTAACTACAAGTAGTGTTCCTAACAGTATGTTAAAAAATATTTCTACTATTAATGGAGTATCTATTTCTACTGAGCCAAAGAAAAATAATATATTGTTCACATCAGTACGTAAATTCAAAGGCTTAGAAGCTAAAGCTGTTTTACTAATTGATATTTTAGTTAATCGCCTCACTAATGAATTACATAAACGTTTAGTTTATGTAGGTTCATCACGTGCAAACACATATCTACAATTGGCGTTCTATGATAATGTACCTAATGAAGACTACAAGCCTATTTTAAATCATTTAGGAATTAATGAGATCAATGAACCTTGTAAAGAAGCCCTATTAAATACTTTTGGTCTTGAGTTATTAAAATAATATTTTGATGCGTTATTTTATACGCATATACTTTTGTACAATATACGTGTAATCAGTTAGTTATTTTAAAATTGTTTTGTTGTATAGAGGTGTATAGTATGAAAACAGATGTTATTAAAGAAGCTCTTGAAAGTGTAAAAAAGGAAGATCCAAAGTTATACGAGGATGTAGTAGAGTATGTTTCTTCTAATCGAAATAAAACCGGTGTTCATCCTGATGGAGTGTATAAAGAACATAGGTGGCCTAATATTATAGGACCTACTCCTGGACCTTTTCCTCATCCCCGAAATCCATTTGATGCATTGTTTCCATTGGCAGGTTTATATCTGTTCTATAAACTTGTAAGAAGAATTTGGAGATTATTACGAGGTAAACATCAAGATATTTCTTTAGATGATATTATCAAGTATATGAATAATCAGAAATAATTTGTTATATGGGAGAGTAGTAATGGGTTCTAAAAAGTTAAAATTAGGTGATATTGTATTTTGTCAACGTAGCAATATTTTGTTTGGTGATACATATCAACATTATGGTGTATATGCTGGTTATAAGAAAATTATCCATTATATAAAGGGGGATTCTTTATTTGATGGAAGAATTGCAGAAACAAGTATAGACGAGTTTTGTGATGGTGATACCTTGTATATTGCTGAGGACGATACATTATTATCTATTTTTCAAGATTCTGATGTAGCTGCAAGTTTTTATGCTCCACGTAAAACTGTACAACGTGCTAGAGCGATGATTGGTAAAGGCGACTATGATCTACTTGATCATAATTGTGAACATTTTGCTATTTGGTGTAAAACAGGACACTTGAAATCAACTCAAACAGGACTAGAAGGAATAGCAGCACAATTTCTAAGACCTAAATTGGGACCATTCAAATGGTTAGTTGATGACATTTGGCGTGTAGAGGCAGAGTATTAATACTAAGTGTATGAGACTAGCAATACAATATATGTTGTGTTGCTAGTCTCAACTTTTACAATTCAGCAAAAAATAAAACATTTTAAAATTTAATTATTGACACACACGGATACGTGTATTATAATTACATCATCAGGTGAAAGTAATCACCAACATGTAGAACAGAAAGACTTAGATTCTAACAGCAATCCTATCACAT
>ERZ773263.1244-NODE-1244-length-15494-cov-5.187059_pt1 | contig 15494 bp, 9 predicted proteins | sample MGYA00511076_ERZ773263 | MGnify/ENA primary metagenome ERZ773263 (study PRJEB29015, sample SAMEA2738155) | human oral metagenome | biome: human oral; feature: human-associated habitat; material: saliva | place: China | collected 2195 ... | reverse complement strand
GGTGTAGGGGGGGGGAAGCCGATAGTATTCCCTATCTTGATCTATTGATTATGTTAACTGATCATAAGCCCGGCAAAATCAGTTAAAAATATTTAATATGCTGCGCGCCATCTGAGGATTAAGAGTATATTTGTGCTTGTCAGGAGATATACACTTTGAGCAAGGGAGCCTCAAATGGGTTATAAAGCGCCGCGGAATGATAAAGGCGAAGTAGATTACGCTGTAGGGCTGGATCTGGGCAACGGTTCAGTCGGGTGGGTTGCGATGGATAAAGATTATCATCTTATCCGTGCCCGCGGCCATGAACTTATTGGTGCAAGGCTGTTCCATCCTGCTAATACTGCTAAAGAGCGTCGAACACATCGTACGACCCGTCGGCGCTATTCTCGCCGCCGTTGGCGCTTGCGTATGCTTGACTCGCTGTTTGACCCTGAGCTTGCAAAGATTGATCCTAACTTCCTGGCACGCAGGAAATATTCGTGGGTACATCCGAAGGATGATCAGAACCATGAGAACTGGTATGGCAGTATTATCTTTGGTTCCAAAGAACAGGATAAACAGTTTTATAAAGATTATCCGACGATTTATCATTTGCGTAAGAAACTGATGGAAGATACTGAGCGGCATGATATCCGTGAAATATATGTTGCAATTCACCATATCGTTAAGTATCGCGGCCACTTTTTGAGGGAAGGCGAGATAAATTCTGAGAATCTGTTTGATCCCGAGGGGTTTATTGAGCTTATAAAGGATATTATAAAGCTTAATAATTCTTATGATGAAAGCACCCCGATTTTTGAGGCTTCCGCTGCTGACGTATCAGAAGCACTTCTTAACGAGAAGACAAGCCGGTCCGGTAGTATCGAAGATACTCTTGAGAAACTTGATTTTTCTGTTTCAAAGATTGATAACCGTGAGCTTAAAGGTATGGAAGATGCTGCCAGGGCGGTTATCACAGCAATTGTGGGGAATATTGCCGACTTCTCGAAAATATTTGACCTGAATGAACTGGATAAAGACAGTAAAGATAGTTTGAAACTTAAATTCGCTGATTCCAATTTTGATGAGAAGTACGAAGGAGTAGTAGGATCAGGGCTTCTTGATGAACCCCAGATTGAGCTGGTTAACAGGATCCACGCTGTTTATGATGCAGTTGCCTTGAAAGGAATATTAGGCGATGCGCATACTATATCTGAGGCGAAAGTGGAATCGTATGAAAAACATCGCAAAAATTGGAAGCTGATTAAAGAGAAGCTACGGACAAAAGAAAATAAAGATGAAGTCGACCTATGGTATAGGAACCTTTCAGGTCGGCAGTATAAGAACCCTCCTGATCCTGAGAAAGGTCCTGATGAAGATCCTAAGAAAGATAGTCCGATCCGGGATTCTAATCAAAAACAGAATCTAATTAAAAAGGCAAATGAGTATTTTACTAAATTGATTGATGCTTCCCAGTTATCAGAGGAACAGAAGAACAGCCTCAAGAATGACATCAATAACGGGCAGCTTTTCCCAGTTCAGAGATCATCTGATAATGGCGTTATCCCGTATCAGATCCATCTGAATGAGCTGCGCAGGATTATTGAGAATCAAAAGCAATACTATCCGTTCCTTGCTGAGACCTTCGTCCGCAAAACAGCTGACGGTAAAAGCCATGAGGAGAATAAAATCGTTGCCCTTCTGAAATTCAGGGTGCCGTATTATGTCGGTCCGCTTGTCAGCAAGGAGGATATGGAAGAACATAGCTCCGGAAATTCTGCGTATCACTGGATGGCACGGAATCCGGGGAGGGACGAGGCTATTACTCCGTGGAACTTTGATGAAGTTGTTGATAAGGATGAGTCAGGTACCCGGTTTATCAGTCGTCTGACGGGGACTGACACTTATCTGCTTGGTGAGCCAACTTTACCTCAGCATTCATTGCTGTATGAAGAATATATGGTCCTCAGTGAGCTGAATAATGTCCGGCTTAATGTACGTCAGGGCAATCACTGGAGTGATAAAAACCGTCAGCGCCTGTCGTATAAGCAGAAGGAATTCCTTATTGAAAACCTGTTCAAAGAGCATAAGACAGTCACAAAAAAGAGGGCGGAGGATTGCCTCAGCTCAATGGGATGCGGAGAAGTACAGCTTTTTGGCCTTTCTGATGAGAAGAAGTTTGCCAGCTCACTGTCTTCGTATATTACGCTCAAAAAAATACTTGGGAAGGCCTTTGTCGATGATCCCGGCAACTCTGCTATATTGGAGAGGATCATTGAAGTCCAGACTGTATTTGAAGATAGGGAGCCTTTAGCTCATCAGCTTTCTCTCATAGATAGCCTTACCGTTGAACAGCGTAAACAACTAGCTAAAATACACTACACGGGCTGGGGCAAACTTTCCAGGAAATTGCTGACTTCGAAGAAAGGCAGTTATAAGATTCATTCGCAGAATGAGATTATGCGGACCCAGCATAGCATTATTGATATTATGCGCGGTGATTCATTGAACCTTATTGAAATAATCCGTGACAAGAAGATTGGTATCGGTGAATGGATCGATAACGAAAATCTTGATCGGGAAACTGGAGAATCCGACGTTTCAAGGCTTGAATCTGTTTTCGAAGGTATAGTGATGTCTCCGCGTGTCAAACGTGGTGTAGTACAGGCTGTAAGGGTAATTGATGATCTTGCGAAGGCTATTGGCAACCCGCCTCAGCGTATTTTTATTGAGATGGCAGATGAAGTACAGGCAAGCCAGCATACAGTTTCACGGTTAAGCAGGCTTAAAGCGTTGTATAACAGCCCTTCGCTCCGGAAGGAATTCAAGGATATCAAGGATTTGCGGCAGAGCCTGGATAGGAAAAATAATACGGACCTTCAGGAGGACAGATTATACCTTTATTACATCCAGCTCGGAAAAGACCTCTATACAGGTAAAGAAATCAGTATTGATTCTCTTTCCTCCGCGTATGATATTGACCATATTGTCCCTCAGGCGTTAACGCAGGATGATTCTATTGATAATCGCGTACTGGTGAGCAGGAAAGAGAACGCCCGTAAAACCGACTCATATCTGTATACTCCTGAGCTTATTAAGAATATGAGACCTCTGTGGGGTAAGCTGCTTGCTGCCGGTCTGATGAGCCAGAAGAAATACGATGCTTTAACGCGAGTTGATGATTTTAAAGACCGTGAGAAACAGCGTTTTGTGCAGCGGTCGCTGGTAGAAACACGTCAGATCATGAAGAATGTATCAACGATCCTCCGTACTTACTATGGTGAGGATACAAATGTTGTGACCCTTAAATCTTCCATTACGCACGATATGCGCAAATATTTGGGGTTCCTCTATAAGAACAGGGATATTAATGATTATCATCATGCACAGGATGCCTTGTGCATCTCAGCTGCTGGGCAGTTTATGCTCAACCGGCATTTCGTTGCTGGCGGTGAAGTAACTGATGGTGCTTCTAACGCTTATAACATGTATCTAGCTGAATATCTGCAGGAATTCCGCGATGCGAAGGCTCGCGGGGAGAGAAAGAGGAATACAGCATTTGGATTTGTAGTTGGTTCTATGAGTTCAAAGGATGATGAGAAACGGACGGATCATCGTACTGGCGAGATCGTATGGTCTGAAGCTAATGCAGAGTATCTCCGTAAGGTAATGAACTATAAGAAGATTCTCATCACTCAGAAGGTAGGCGATGTAAAATCACGCGCCCTTTATGATGAAACCCGCTACGGGCATAAGGAATCTTCCGCAAAATCAATAAAATTTGATGATTTTCATAGGGATACTTCGCTTTACGGAGGATTTTCAGGTGCTTCTACAACATACATGATGCTCGTTGAGTATAAAAAGAAAAATAGACTGGTGAGTATTACCGCTCAAGAAGCTTCATCGCTTGCGGTAGCCGATCAAAAAAATGATGCTGTTTCTGTGATGGATGGCATACTTGCCAGTCGCGGTTTATCTGGTGCCAAAGTCCTTCTACCAAAAATAGTTACAGGGCAGTTGCTGGATTATTCAGATGCGCTTGTTACCCTCCAATCTGCGAGTGAATTGAATACAGCCAGGCAAATGTGGCTGCCACGGAATGATTATAACGATATAGATATCATTCTTAAAAGTAAAGACATTGAAGATGCTGCTCATAAGCTGGGATACGATAGTGATACCGTGCATGTTCTTCGACGAATCCAGAAACTTTTTGAAGCCGTGTTTCGGGTAGCTGAGAGTCAGTTCCCGTTGCATCAGTTTTCGAAAGATCAGCAGGAGGAAATCCTTAGGGATCCTCAAAATTATGGTTTCGGTAGTGCAGTGAAGCTGCTTGGCGGGTTGCTTAAGGCTTTGCATGCTAATGCTGAGAATATAAACTTGGCAGGTCTGGTTAAGGTGTTGCATGGGGATAAGGAGTACTCTGACGATGGAAAGGCGAAGGAATTCAAGAAATTTGGATTCTCGCCACGATGGAGGAGAATAAGCAATCCAACAGGCTTTACTTTGTCTGATTCAGATACCTTTATCTATCAGTCTCCGTCTGGTATTTTTGAGCAGAGGGTAACTGTCAAAGAGCTCAAAGAAAAAGCGGATAAGCAGAAATAGTAAGAATAAAAATATCCCCCTCCTTCAGGAGGGGGATTAAAGCCTTAAGGCTGAGTCTCTAAAGGACCCGGTGAAGCTTGACCGAAGTCTTGCTTTATTTCAATATTCATGTCTATCAGATCAATGATTTAGACCTTAGATTGTGACCAACAATCCTCTATTAGTATATCACGTTTTTGGAGGTGGTCATGGCGTGGCGGAATATTGTTATAACTAAGCATTCCAAAATCTCAGCTAAAATGAATCATCTGGTTATCCTGACGGATGATGATTCATTCCAGTTGCCGCTGGATGATGTTGCGATTATTGTTGTAGAAACGACCAGGGCAGTCATCACAACACATGCAATGTCAGAATGCCTGGCGCGTAATATCAAACTGATATTTTGCGATTCTAAAGGTTTGCCGATTGGGGAGAGCCTGCCTTATAAAATCAATACGAACCGTGTGGCCAATATACGGAAACAGTTTCAATGGGATCAGGAACTCAAAGATATGCTGTGGCAGCGCATTGTACAAGAGAAAATTGCGCATCAGGCATATGTGCTGAGTGAAATTGACTGCGAAGATGCGGAGACGGTCTGGAGGCTGGCATCTGTGGTTACTGCGGGTGATATGGATAACCGTGAAGCTGTGGCAGCCCACATGTACTTCCCTCGGCTGTTTACATATGAGTTTGTAAGAGGAGATGATTCAAACCCTGTGAATGCACTCCTGAATTACGGGTATTCGATCATCTTATCGGAAACTTGCCGTCAAGTGGCGCAATATGGATATCTATCTGAGCTCGGCATCCATCATGATAATGACAAGAACCCATTCAACCTGGCATGCGACCTGATGGAGCCGTTCCGGCCTTATGTTGATAAGCGTATATATGAGCTTGAAGAAAAAGAGCTGAATCCCGGGACTAAAGTCAAGCTGGTCGAATTGCTGAGGGATGAGATCTCTGAGCAGAATACGAATCTTTCACATCTTATTGAGTTGTATGTAAGGGATTCGCTCCGCTACCTTGACGGAAGTGGAAAACTGCCTGAGTTGGGATTCATACAATGAGGTATAGGGTTATGCGTGTAATGGTTTTCTTTGACCTTCCAACAGTAACAGATGCAGACCGGAGGAATTACCGCCAGTTCAGGAAGTCTCTGATAGAGGAGGGGTTCCTGATGATTCAGGAGTCAGTATATGTGCGGATTGCTACTACACGTGAATCTGCGCAATTTCTGGAATCGCGTGTTGCCTCCTTCGTTCCGCCTAGAGGCGTTATCCAATCCCTTATCGTGACTGAAAAGCAATATGCAGGGATGAGATTCCTTGCAGGGGAGAGCGTTAAAGATATTTCAAATTTCGATACAAATACGGTGGTCATATGATCTCACGAATCACAATCCCTCCATTAGAGCCTTTTGATTTGGATAAGGGGCTGAATATTATTAGCACAAACTCGTTGAGTGTATTCTTTTCGCTCTCGCAGGGTATTAAAGGCAAGAACGAAATGATGCATTTTTATGATGATGATAATAATCGTATAGAAAAGCTGGAATCTGAGATTTTGCTGGTCGGGGATATTGCTGGAATGCTCAATTATGATGAATGGTTCAAAAAGCAGCTGCTATCTGCGTATATCAGGGAATTTGATGATGAGCAGCTGGCAGCGCTTCACAATATCCACGCCCAGTTATTTTCTGTACTGGATAAAGCAGCTCTGGATTCAATGCTGCCAATCGCGTTGAACCAGGAATTTGACACCAAAAATCTTGTGAGTATTTTTAAGCCGACAGTCGACGTGCCGGAGTACGAAAACTTCTATGATGAGATACAGGCAGTTATTGATATTGCGGGAGCTTTGTCAGAGAAACGAATGCTTGTGCTGTTTCATATAAGTGAATATTGTACTAATGACCAGCTAGAATATTTAGTATCAGATATTAAAAGACAAGAACTACAGGTGCTCTACCTTGAGCGGACTGACCATCTGCTCAGGTTTGGCGACGAAAGAAGCTATTATGTTGATGAAGATTTTGTCCAGTTCTCATGAACTGCTCAGGATACTTCAAGGCTATCGGTTTCAGATGTCTGTCAGATCAATGAGGTAGACCACCCGTAATGGGCGCGGAACGTTCTCACGGTTGTTTCAGATGTCTGTCAGATCAATGAGGTAGACCACTTATTAATAAGATGACTAAAAAGCAGATCTGTTTCAGATGTCTGTCAGATCAATGAGGTAGACCACCCAGGATCTCATCACCACAATAATGGGCGAGTTTCAGATGTCTGTCAGATCAATGAGGTAGACCACGCCACCAACCAGATGCACCACCCCCCAATGGTTTCAGATGTCTGTCAGATCAATGAGGTAGACCACCAATGACTGTGTTAGCGGTTGTTTTTAGTTGTTTCAGATGTCTGTCAGATCAATGAGGTAGACCACGAACTGTCGAGCTGATTGCGAGTACTATCGGTTTCAGATGTCTGTCAGATCAATGAGGTAGACCACCCAACGGATACACGGCAGCTTTTGACCATGGTTTCAGATGTCTGTCAGATCAATGAGGTAGACCACTATCTGCCAAAAAGGTTGGTAGCATAAATTGTTTCAGATGTCTGTCAGATCAATGAGGTAGACCACCTTTAGCGACACGGATAAACCGACTTTCCGGTTTCAGATGTCTGTCAGATCAATGAGGTAGACCACAAACAGTCACGTACGTCTTTAGTGTTGCTAGTTTCAGATGTCTGTCAGATCAATGAGGTAGACCACAGAAAGTACGCTATGCAAAGAAACTACATAGTTTCAGATGTCTGTCAGATCAATGAGGTAGACCACAATGGAGTGACTCAAAATGGCAGTGTTCGGGTTTCAGATGTCTGTCAGATCAATGAGGTAGACCACCTTGACAACGTGCGGGAGGTGGTTGCAAAGGTTTCAGATGTCTGTCAGATCAATGAGGTAGACCACCCAGCAAGCGACGCTTCAGTAAACTCATGCGTTTCAGATGTCTGTCAGATCAATGAGGTAGACCACCGTATCCAAAGCTGAAGCAGCCCGCCTGTTGTTTCAGATGTCTGTCAGATCAATGAGGTAGACCACTGATGAATACTGCTTGTATTTGTGGAATAGGTTTCAGATGTCTGTCAGATCAATGAGGTAGACCACTTGCGTGGCTATTGTGGCATGACAGCGACAGTTTCAGATGTCTGTCAGATCAATGAGGTAGACCACGACGCATCCCCTGACTACGATAAACTCATTGTTTCAGATGTCTGTCAGATCAATGAGGTAGACCACCTATATAATGGTGTTGGACAACAGCATATAGTTTCAGATGTCTGTCAGATCAATGAGGTAGACCACTAATAAAAGCTGCTATGAAATGGTCCATAAGTTTCAGATGTCTGTCAGATCAATGAGGTAGACCACAAGTGCATTAATTGACTGCACGCGATATGAGTTTCAGATGTCTGTCAGATCAATGAGGTAGACCACCCAGCCGGTGGAATCTGCTAGTACATGTCAGTTTCAGATGTCTGTCAGATCAATGAGGTAGACCACCAACGCCTACGCTGTCGGCATGGCCGGTTTGTTTCAGATGTCTGTCAGATCAATGAGGTAGACCACAATAAGCGCATTGTAGAACTGATTAATGAAGTTTCAGATGTCTGTCAGATCAATGAGGTAGACCACAAACCGGCGCCCGTCATCTGCCGAATATGAGTTTCAGATGTCTGTCAGATCAATGAGGTAGACCACCGCAGGACCGGCTTGCTGGTATCGATGGTGGTTTCAGATGTCTGTCAGATCAATGAGGTAGACCACATGCCGCGTGCGCCGACGAACATGTACCACGTTTCAGATGTCTGTCAGATCAATGAGGTAGACCACCCTGGTTCGTGATTTCCAAGCCATCTGCATGTTTCAGATGTCTGTCAGATCAATGAGGTAGACCACTTACTCCCCTGCCTCGTTATTTTTTTAGTGGTTTCAGATGTCTGTCAGATCAATGAGGTAGACCACCTAGCCGTTGACTGTGGGTTGTTTCGTTTTGTTTCAGATGTCTGTCAGATCAATGAGGTAGACCACATTACGAACGTTGCGAACGAGTGGGTTGCAGTTTCAGATGTCTGTCAGATCAATGAGGTAGACCACCGAGGACAGTGAGGGAGAGCCGTGGCCGCCGTTTCAGATGTCTGTCAGATCAATGAGGTAGACCACCAAACGCAAATTTTCCCGATGGGAATGCACGTTTCAGATGTCTGTCAGATCAATGAGGTAGACCACCCGCGAAGGATGCGGTGCCCGTCTTCGCGTGTTTCAGATGTCTGTCAGATCAATGAGGTAGACCACCTGTTAGAGCGCCTCCAATACCGCGAATATGTTTCAGATGTCTGTCAGATCAATGAGGTAGACCACAATGCGGGAGAATTCGTTCCAGAAGATACTGTTTCAGATGTCTGTCAGATCAATGAGGTAGACCACTGCGCTTGCGGGTCTTGTTGTTGAGGTAGCGTTTCAGATGTCTGTCAGATCAATGAGGTAGACCACCGAGTCATATAACAGTGAAATACCTGCGACGTTTCAGATGTCTGTCAGATCAATGAGGTAGACCACGTGCAAGTAACGGAATACACCCAGTTAATTATAGTTCCTAAAAGCTAAAATACCAGTAAACCAACAGGTTCAGGAAGGTTCCCGGCAGCTTCGGCATTACTGTCGTCATCGTCATATATTTTGGGTTATGCTGAGGTAAAAATTTTTACTAAAGTGTGCAGGAGGTTATCATGGTCACGCTCAGGGAGGTTGCAGAACGGGCCGAGGTGTCGCAGAGTACAGTGTCGCGCCTGTTGAACGACCCGTCCTTCTCCATCAAGGAGGAGACGAAACGGCGGATATTCCGGGTCTGCGAAGAGCTGGGCTACCGTAATGTGTTCCGCCCCTCGGTTGCAGTGCTGGATGCGCCGCCGCTCGGCGAGGAATTGCAGGATGCGTATTTTTCTGAATCCCGGAAAGTGCTGTTGGAATGCGCAGATTCAATGGGGCTGGACCGGCCAGCGTTCGTGCATTCGATCCGTGAACTGACAAAGCGGGCATCTGAGTTTGACGGATTTGTGACAGTCGGGGAGAAGGTGTTCCCTGCGGATGATCTGCGGGCCCTTCATGCGGTACTTCCTCACGGTGTGTGTGTAGATACAAACCCCGCGCCGCATCTGTTCGACTCCGTGCGTCCGGATCTGTCGCAGACAATGCTGGATGCATTGGACGCAATGGTCGCTTCGGGACGTAAGCGTGTCGCATTCCTTGGCGGTATAGGCAGTATTATGGGGCTGCATAATTATCCGCAGGATCTCCGCGAACTTGCATTCCGCGAATGGGCCGCACACCTGGGGCTTGATGTGGAAGGCATGGTATACGCATCGGGCAAGTTTACGGTGGAAAATGGGCAGCGCCTGGCTGAGCGTCTGGTTACAGATCATCGCGGTAACGGAAATAACGGCAGTACCATGCCGGATGGCCTGATCGTAGCGGCGGATGTGCTGGCAGTGGGTGCATTGCAGCAGCTGAATGCGATGGGTATAGCTGTGCCGGATGAGCTGGCGGTAGTGAGCGTTAACGGCCAGTCAATTGCCCGCTACACGTCGCCTCCATTGAGCTCGTACGTGATTGATCAGTATGAAATGGCACGCATGGCATTATCTACGCTGATTGACGGATTGAAACATGAGCGTCATATGCGCCGCCACCTGCTGCTTACTACAGAACTGGCGGTACGGGACAGTTTCGTACCGCGAAGCTGATCCGCTTCCCTGCCCGTGCTTTGGTAAAAGTGTGTATATATTCCATATATTACATTTGCAGAGCTTCAAATCGGGATGAAGGTTCCAATGCTTCCTGCCCCCTAAATATGCTCAAGGATAACATCAAGGGTCAGAGGTTCGCTGGCCGGGAGCTGATAGGCTGTGTGGACAGGTGCCCCCCATGAATCGTCCCCGCCGACACCCATCTGTCCGGCAAGCAGGCGCAGATAATTATGATGCGGTTCGGGCAGGTCTTCCCTGCGCCGCGTGGCCTCAATGGTATACGTGTCCCAGGGCAGAAGGCTGGCGGCAAAGAGGTGGGATCCGTGACGGAAAACACGCAGGCCATGGCCTTGGCTATCGGTAGCTTCAAGCCACCGCACATCTTCCCGGTTACCGGTCTCCTGCACTGTAAGATAGGGTGCCATGCTTTTTTGGGATGTGGTTTCCCAGATTCCGAGCTTTCCGCCGCTCCTGCGGTCGCGGTAAGTCTCTTCGGGACCCGGCCCGTAGTAACACAGGTTCGTGTATTGTCCGGGGAGCTCCCATTCTATGCCGAACGCAGGCAGGCTTGCAGCTTCCTCATTTTTAATACCGGGGTAGAAGATAGCCAGCCTCATGCGCATATCTGTCATAATATCGTATATAACGGTAACAGGTGTATGGCATGGGTCAGCAAGCTTATATTGGTATGTAGCCGTCAGCCCGCCGTTATTTTTACGGATATCAGTATCGGCAGCAATAGCGTACCTCCCGGCTGCAAACCATGCAGCCCGGTCAAACCCCGACCGGTTGCCCCGGTCATTATCGGTCAGCGGACGGAACGTGAGCAAATCGGGCCGGCGGATAACGATCTCCCGCCCGCTGTGTTTCCAAGAGACGATACCGCCCTGGGTACGGGACAGGAGGATTTCTTCATCATTATGCCGGATGCCTGCGTTCCATCGGCTGAGCGTGACCGCAGCTCCCTCTGCAGTGTTGCTGCGGATAGCTCTGCCGCTGTTTTTCGTCTTCTGGGAAGGCGCTGCGGCGGTTTGCCCGAATACGAGCTCATATCCTGAGGGCGCCCAGGAGGTTGCCTCAGCCAGGCGCATATCTACTTCGTAGGTGGTCTCATGTGCGCATCCATGTGGATCGCGGACAGGGAATGCAATATCATAGTGGGCGGTACTGCCGGCAGGCACGGTGAATTGATAATCGGCATGCCATGTTTCACAGCCGTCTTCCAGCAGCCGGGCTGTAAACGTGTAGCCGCTGGTATCAGCGAACAGGTTATGGTTTTCAATGGTTACGCCGTGGCTGTCAGGGATGAGCCGGATCGGCGAATAGAGCTGTTTGACTTCCTGTGCTTTAGGGCTGGGTATACGGCCGGCAAATACGATGCCGTTGCCGGCAAACTCATAATCAGTCGGGCGGTCACCCCAGTCACCGCCGACCGTTAACCGCTCTGTACCGTCTGGAAGGCGCTGGAGCAGGCCCTGGTCAATGTAGTCCCAGATAAAACCTCCCGCATAATGGTCATAGGGTTCCAGATCGGTAAATTCGCTGAGCCCGCCGCATGAGTTTCCCATAGCGTGCATGTACTCGCAGCTGATAAAGGGTTTTAGCGGCTTGCCGTTGCTGCCATTACTGTTCTCAAGCCAGTCGCGGATATCTGCAGGTTTAGCATACATGCGGCTTTCAAAATCGCTGATCTCGTCGTATGCGCGGTTCCACGTGACGCCTTCATAGTGGACAGGGCGGGATGGGTCAAGCGTATGTGCGTGCTCGCTCATGGCCTTGAGAACGTCACCGGCATAAGATTCGTTGCCGAGGGACCAGATGAGTACGCTGGGATGGTTGCGGTCCCGAAGGATCATACTGTCCAGCCGGTCGATGCAGGCGGGCTGCCAGGCCAAATCATCACCTGGGATAGATGTGCCAACTGCTTTGTCCCCGGGGCCGTTCCAGCTGCCGTGCGTCTCCAGGTTTGCTTCATCGATCAGATAGATACCGTATTCGTCGCACAGTTGGTACCAGCGGGACTGGTTTGGATAGTGGGAGGTGCGTACCGCATTGATGTTGTGCCGTTTCAGGAAGCGGATATCCCACAGCATATCTTCTTCTGTGATGGCACGGCCGCGATGCGCGTTGAATTCATGCCGGTTCACCCCGCGCAGAATAAGGCGTTTACCGTTGATTTTCAGGATTCCGTCTTCAATAGCTACCCGGCGGAACCCGACCCGCGTGCGCGCGGTTTCAATGGCCGCGCCAGCCTTGTCATGCAGCGTGATGGTGAGCATATACAGGTTCGGCTCTTCTGCGCTCCACGGTGCGATGCTGCCTATGGCCGCGTCAGTATGCAGTGTGTCAGTGCCAGTTATAGCCAAACTGGTTTGCCAGATGGGGATGCCAGTGGATGCGGAAAGCGATATTTCAGCATCGGCTGCATTTTCTGCATGGGATATCTGCGCATCTATGGAGAATAAACCGTGCGATACAGCAGGATCCCAGTCTGCCGTTGTATGGAGGTTGGCTATATGTGCGGCAGGTTGTGCATTCAGTTCGACTGAACGGAACAGGCCGTGCAGGCGCCAAAAGTCCTGATCCTCCAGCCAGCTTGCGCTTGAGTACTCGTAGCAGGCTACTGACAATGTATTATTGTCTCTGCGGATCGCGTCAGTCACATCAAATTCACTGGGGGTGAATGAGTCTTCTGCATAGCCGATGAATACGCCGTTGAGCCACACATAGATCGCTGTTGCTGCCCCGTGAAAGGTGAGCGTTACTGTGCGTCTGTCCTGCACGGCGCTTGCCACAGCCCCTTTCGGTGTAAATGTACGCCGATATAATGCTGCATGGTTAGCCTCGGGTATGTCGGGCGCCTGCGGATCCTCGTGCCCATCCCATGGATACTGGATATTCACATATTGGGGTACAAGCAGCCCGGCGCTTTGCAGATTTGACGGTACTGTAATACTGGAAAAACCTGAGCTGTCGAAGCTGTCGAATCCAGAGGCTGTGAATAGTGGTGATGTGCTGCCGTCCTGGCCTGGACGCTTTACAGGTTCTATGCGTACCTGCCATTCGCCGTCCAGGCTCTGTTTTAAGTTGCCTGTTTCGCTGTTTCCCGGTGTATGCGTCCAGCAGGTGTGGTCTGCATGGGCTTTAAGCCTGTTGACCGCATATATACGCGGGTCGGTAAGCCATTCTGTCTTAGGTAGTGGCAGGGAGGGGATCGTTGCAGTGCTGCCCGGGGTATTGCCTGTACTCATGCTGTCCTCGCTTTCGTGTGGGATAATAGCGCCGCGCCGTTGTCGCCGCAATATCAGTTATCGCAATAAAATTTTCTGCATACCGATTATAAAATAGTTTACTTTTTAACGCAACTCTTATATATGGCGTTTGTGCCATATTGGATCATCCGGGTAAGAGGATATCAAAGGTCGAAGAGTAATTATCTCATTTCCTTAAGCCATCCTTTTGAATATGGGAATACTGAGTCTGTTCTGCGACACGCTGTAAAACTTTTTACTTTTTCAGTAAAGCAATATACTTATTTTTACGGGATCGGTGAGGTTCCCGCACAATAAAAATTTTTACCAGTCGCAGGGAGGCGTTATATCATGGGCAAAACAGCAGCGCAGCATATAGGGGATATCCGGACGGCACACAAGAAAACTGTAAGGGATATAGTGCAGCGCATCGCCTACGCATTCGGCAATCTGGGCCAGGCAGCATTCTATAACACAATGAGCACTTTTTTCATCACGTATGTCACAACATCCCTGTTCATCAATGTGGACAGGTCGCTTGCCGCGCGGCTGATCTCAGTAATCACAGGATTAGTGGTAGTAATACGTATTGCGGAAATCTTTCTGGACCCTTTGCTGGGCAACCTGGTTGATAATACAAATACCAGGTGGGGCAGGTTCCGTGTATGGCAGTTCATCGGAGGGCTGGTTCCGTCTATACTGCTGGTGATGGTGTTTACAGGCCTTTTCGGGCTTGTAGATGTAAATACGCCCGTATTTATGGTTTTGTTTGTGATAGTGTTCATCCTTTTGGACGTGGTCTACTCGCTGCGCGATATTTCGTACTGGGGAATGATCCCGGCAATTTCTTCCGATTCTCATGAACGCAGTGTGTATACAGCGTTGGGCACATTCACCGGGTCGATCGGCTACAATGGCGTCACTGTGATCGTTGTACCTGTCACCAGCTGGTTCACATGGAAGATCGCAGGGCAAAGCGGGCAGGGGCGGCCCGGCTGGGCTGCCTTCGCGGTCATTATTGCTGTGCTCGGGCTTCTGACCGCATGGAGCGTAGCATTCGGTACCCGTGAGAACCAGGGCAATCTGCGCGCTAAAGCTGAGGGCAGCGGCAATCCTATTGAAGCATTCAAAGCTATTGCCAGGAATGACCAGCTGCTGTGGGTGGCACTGAGCTATCTGCTGTATTCGGTAGCTAATGTGGCTACTACCGGTGTGCTTTTCTACCAGTTCACATACGTGCTTGGGCTGCCGGACAGTTTTTCTATCGCCGGGGTTATCCCGGTCATCATCGGGCTGGTCACCACGCCGTTCTATCCGGTGCTCAACCGGCGCATACCCCGCCGCTGGCTGTACACAGCCGGGATGGTATCCATGATTGCCGGATACATTCTGTTTATTGCTGCGCCTGCAAATCTTCCGGCTGTGGTTGCTGCACTCATACTTTTCTATCTGCCCGCGCAATCCATCCAGATGACCGCTATCCTGAGTATGACCGATTCCATTGAATACGGACAGCTGAAAACCGGGCGGCGGAATGAGGCCGTCACGCTGTCTGTGCGTCCGATGCTTGACAAGATTGCCGGAGCCCTCTCCAACGGTATCGTCGGGTTTGTGGCTGTTGCTGCCGGCATGGTTGGTTCTGCCACAGCCTCCAGCATGACTGCTGATAACATCCGCACATTCAAGACCTTTGCCTATTATCTGCCCCTTGGCGGCATTGTCCTGAGCCTCATCGTTTTTCTCCTTACCGTTAAGATCGATGAAAAAATGCACGAGGATATCGTCAGACAGCTCGAAGGCCAGCTTGCCGCTGATAAGGCAGATGCAAAATAAACGATCATGGCTACTGGAATATAAG
>ERZ773263.1241-NODE-1241-length-15550-cov-14.395482_pt1 | contig 15550 bp, 9 predicted proteins | sample MGYA00511076_ERZ773263 | MGnify/ENA primary metagenome ERZ773263 (study PRJEB29015, sample SAMEA2738155) | human oral metagenome | biome: human oral; feature: human-associated habitat; material: saliva | place: China | collected 2195 ... | reverse complement strand
CATAAGGTCATCATTGAATTTCTTCGAATCTGCCGATGACTTCTCAGATAAAGCTGCAAGGGCGTCGTCAGGCATCGTCGGCAGCATATCCGGATGCGACCAGTGCCTGTCCCTTCCTGATGCCTCTTCTGCCAGCGTGATGGTTTCCCAGAGCTCTGCGGCCTCGCGCATCTTTTTAGGCCGCAGCTCAAGCCCCAGCAGGGTCTCAAACGTTTCCTGGGATGGCCCTCCGGCGGCGCGTTCGCGGCGCTGCATTTCGCGCAGCTGGTCAATATGGGGGATATGCGCCATTCCTGCACGCCAGACGATGCAATCCACCCACCCTTCAACAAATGCGAGGAGATTCTCAAGGCTATGCAGGGCCTCGCGCTGTTCGGGAGTATCGCTCATGCCAACTTTGCTCAGATCCACTGCGCCTGCGATAGAATCAGGGTTGACCTCCTGTACCTCACGCAGCTGCTCTTCCATAGCATCCAGATCAATGGTGATACCGCGTGCATACTTGTCGATCAGTGCATCGAACTGCGGCATCAGCCATGGGACGTTGGCGAACAGGCGGGCGTGGGCTTCTTCAACAAGCGCAAGGTAGGCCAGGACTTCGTTATAGCTGAGCTTAAGTTCGTCAGCGTATCTCTCAATATTTTCAGGAATGAGGGTCCCGGCAGGATTATCGAGGAGCGCGATCCCCTGGTCGAAGCCTCCGCAGATATTGCGCGCCAGCCGTCCGCCTGCCTGCCCTATCTGCATTGCATATGATGTATTGCCTAAAATAGTAATCAGCTTGCCCGGATCTTTGAGGTCATCAGGAAGCGGCATAGGGACAGGTCCGGCGAAAACCCCTGCGATCTGCCCGTCTATCTCGCCACCCAGCCGTTCGGAAAATACTGCAGCCATAGCCTTATTCATAGATTCGGCAACAGGGGCGGCAAAGTGAGTCCATTTAGGCATGGCTTTGCCTACCCATTCATCGCATGTGAGGACATCCAGGGTGCCCTCAGGCGGGTCAAAATCCGTGACAGAATCCAGCCACAGGTTTGCTTCCGACGCCGCAGACCTTACCTGCTGGCCGGAAACCGCACTGATCACATGGATTTTTTCGTTTTCCCGGGCGGTATTGTGCGCAATAGATGTCGCCAGTTTAATGTTGATCGGACCGCTGTTGAGCAGCTGGTTTATATCCTGCGCGGATCCCAGGCCGCTCGTACTGAACGCATCCATAAGGGAATGGACCTCCTTGGGATCGGGCAGGCCTCCAGGGGTATTGATGATCTGCTCGCGGATCTCAGGGGGCAGCTGGGAAAGCTGCTGCCACGCCATCTCGCCCTGATAGGGGCCGAAGGAGTCGATCATCCATTGGTGCAGTTCATCTTCTGACATGACATCCGTTCCTTAGCTAGTGTTATTCCGTTGCCGTTATCTCCGTAGGATCAGGGTCTTTGAGCGTCCGCAATATCTGTAAAGCTGCCTGCCGGACAGATATTACCGGACCTGTACCATTTGGCATCTGTGTATCAGACCGCCACTTTACCCTATTATCCTAAATCTTGAGTCTAAGTGTATCAACTTTTAAGAATATTTTTTATTCCTGAGAATAATCTGGACAATCCAGCCAATATAGCTGTTTCAGCTTTCGGGATATCCGGATATACTATGGGGGATATGACAGATCAAACAGAAACAGACAGATCCCGGGCACCGCAGGCCCATCCTGCCGTTCCGCACGCGCCTCGTCATTTTGCTCCCCGATGGCGTTACTATATCGGCATGGTCACAGTGCTGGCCTGTATGGCTCTCCTGTTCCTGCCCTGTTCTGCTTACACCATTGAATTCCCGGGACCGACAGGCAATGTCCTTGGGAAAGTATCCAAGGCTAAAAATGCTAAAGATATGATTTCCATATCAGGCGGCAAAACCTACCGGAGCAAAGGGAAACTCCTCCTGACAACGGTCAGTGCTACAGGCGTCCCGGGGTATCCGGCAACGAATGCGCAGGTCTTGTGGGCGTGGTTCTCCAGGCATACTATCGTTGTCCCGCAGGAAGTTGAGTATCCTGCCAATCAGACGCCGGAAGAGTATCGGAAAGAATCCAGCGAGCAGATGGATCAGGCTCAGGATTCCGCCCAGAATCAGGCCCTATCTTTCCTGAGAAAAAGAGGTGTGGACGTTTCAGGCCTGAAGGTCACAATGAATGTTGATAATATTGGCGGCCCTTCGGCCGGGATGATGTATACGCTCGGCGCCATTTCGAAGCTGACCCCCGAAGATGAGACTGGCGGCAAGGTCATTGCCGGTACGGGGACTATGGAAAAGGACGGCACGATAGGCGCTATTGGCGGGATACAGCTGAAAATGGTCGGCGCCTTGCGCGATGGTGCTGCATGGTTTATAGCCCCCAAAAGCAATTGCCGGCAGGTTGTCGGCAATGTCCCCCAAGGGCTGAGAGTGGTCGCGGTCTCTAACCTTGAAGAAGCGTACAAGGCGCTTGTGGCTATTGGTTCAGGCAAAGGCGGTTCGCTTGAGACGTGCCAGGCGGCAAAGTGACGGAAGGGGCGGGATATATGCCCGTCCTCAGGCCATTTTCCATTATTTCTGATATGCTGAGCCTGTGTCCAATACAACTAACACCGATAACGCTGCAAGTGAATTAGGATTCCAGCCGGGGGATATTGTCCAGGAATGGCTGTGGGATGATGATGTTGACGGCCATATCCGTGATTCTATTGAGGCTCTGACAGGAGAAGACCTCGTTGATGAGGAGTATGATTCGGCCGTTGACGGCGTCATCGTGTGGTGGCGTGACGGTGATGAAGAGGACGAGCTCTCCGATACGATCATGGATGCGGGCGGGCTGATTGCTGGTGACGGGCTATTTTGGATCATCACACCTAAGCCGGGACGTGAGGGTGCTACCAGCGCTAATACAGTCCAGAACGCAGCCAAGACTGCCGGGATGAATGCGGGGACACCAGTCACGCTGAGCCCTGACTGGAACGGTATCCAGCTTCGGGCATTTGGCCGAGGGCGGTAGGCATCTTAGCCGGTGGCCGGCAGGTACCTTCGTGTTCTGTCCCTGTACTTCGTTTCTTTTGATCCGTTGGCCCCTCAGCTATTTGGTTTCAGTTCTTTGATCTGTTGATCTTCTAACCCTTTAACTTTTTAATCCTTCAACCTTTAAAGCTTTTGGTCATTTTGGTTCTTTGATTCTTTAGCCTTTAATCTGTCAACTTTTTGATCTGTTGATCTTCTAATCTTCCACCAGCGCTAGCATTCTAAGCATCCGCGCTAGCCTTCTAATCCATTAGCCCTTTGCTTCCTTCCCCTGTCAGCTCTCTGATTTTCCAGTCCCCTTAATTTAGCCCTTTGATCTGTTGGTTCATTGACCCGTTGATCCATGTAATCGTTTAATCCATCAATCTCTAATCTGTGTTGGTCCATTAACCGTTTAATCCATTGATCCCATTAACTTTCTAATTCGTTAACCCTGTTAACCCTGGGGATTTCTTCCCTCTTGTTCACTACCTGACAAAACTGGGGGCGGGGTGTGAGGGAGGGCTGTGTTATGGCGGATTACGTATGTTGCGCGTGTTGTATCGCGTGTTGTATGCAGCGCGTCTGGCTGCCCTCTATGTGCGGGCCGGCTCACCCAACACGAAAATACGAATACGGCTTCAGCCTGTATACTCATTTTTCGGAAACATAACTTCAAGTTGGGTGAGCTTCGGCCGTTGACCGCGCAAAACTGTTAAATTGGCATTGCTGTTAAGGGATTTCGACTATTAAAACATAAACCCGTCAACTAGACACATCGCTAAGGGATCGCGGATTTTAACGGATTGGCAGTAATGTGGATCGTCTACGAGATGATTCTCCATAGTACAAGTGGTCCGTATGTTCTCCTCCCTCCAGCAGGGCCGACCCTGAGATTTCCTGAACTCAATCCTTCTGATTTGTAATCAGCAGGTCGACGGTTCGAATCCGCCGCGGAGCTCCGCTAATACAACCCAATGTTTTCAGGCGTTGGAGGCGGGTTCGGTCGCCCGACCGATCGGTGGCCGGATTGTTTGTGTGCTCCAAGTGTGCCCCAAAACAGGTAAATCCCCCACCACAACCGGCTGCTTCGGATAATTGTGGTTCAGGAGGTCGCGCATTTAGACCATGCAGTTGGCTCATTAGCGTATCCAGTATTGTGCACCCGGCCGGGATGCGGCTCACCCAACTCAACGATATGAAATGGTATTTGGCGTTGTTCACAGGAAGCGGTATTTGTTTCTTCGAGTTGGGTGAGCGGGATGAGAAGGGGGTGAGCAGGGTGAGCGGGATGAGGGGGTGAGGAGGAGTGAAGGAGGGGGTGAGTGAGGGGTTAATAAAATAAGTTGTTTTCCATATTTGGGCGGAAGCGCAGAAAAATCAGGGATTGAAGAGGGAATAAAGAATTAAAGAATAGGGGGGATAAAAACGGGGCAAAAGAAGAAGATAAAAGATAAAGAAGAACGTGGGCGATGAGGGACTCGAACCCCCGACATCCACCGTGTAAAGGTGGCGCTCTAGCCAGCTGAGCTAATCGCCCGACTCAGGAAAGTCTATCGCACCACACAGACGATGTCCATATGCGACACGCTTTGTGCAGGTTGAGGAGACGAATGGGATATAAGGAGATAGAAGAAACGGGAGAGGCAGGTTGGGGAGAGAGGGAGAAGGATGATATGGAGGTGGGTGAGAAGAGGCGGATTGGGGAGGGGGAAGATGACGTGAGGAAGGCGGAGGTATAGGAGATATAAAAAGACTGATGTGACGATGAAATGGAGGGGACAAGTGTGACGGTGACGGTGACAATGTGATAGGCAGGGCAGGGCGGGCGGCTGGCGGGCAGTATAATGACGGCGAGACAGGCAGCTGGACAGGTCTCAGGTATTGAGAGGTAATGGAACCAGCAGGCTCCCCGACGAGCCTCCCGACGGGGTTTCGTGGTTGTTCCGTGTATAAATTGAGGAATCCAGGTGCGATTCCTGAAAAATTTGTAGGCTAAGTATCGGATATTCTTATTTAGAATGCGTAACTCTGTTTATTGTTTATCGGGTCGGGAGGCTTGAATGACTGGTGAGGAACAGGCGAGAGGGAATCGGCTTCCATTAGCCGACAGGAATAAGTGGGGCTATGACATTGATCAGGTTGACGAGTTTTTGGATCGGGCGCATCAGCTGTATGATGCGGCCCAGCCGCAGCTTAATCAGGAAGATATTCAGAATGTCCTTTTTACCCTGGTCCGCGGCGGGTATGATATTGAGGCAGTAGACCGGGCTCTTCTGCGCCTTGAACAGGCGGCTGTGGATAAGCAGACGTCATATGAGATTTCCAGTGAAGGCCGTGTTGCCTGGCGGACGAAAACAGTCCAGCTTGCTCAGACCCTGATGCCGCGTGCGAATGCTGGTAATGGGTACCGTTTCGCTGACGGGCACGGCAAAGAACCGTCCTATGACCGTAAACAGGTTGACAGCTTTGTGGTCAATGCTGTCACGCGCATTTGTGATGAGCTTGGCATTGAGTACCCGCAGGCGGTCAGTTCCAGTAATTTTGATTCGGACGAGGATTTTACCCCGCGTTATGTGTCTACGATCCTGTTTACGCAGCGCAAAGGGGACAGAGGCTATGATGAAGGCCAGGTTGATATGTATGTTAACCGCATTTCCCAGGTGGTTTCGCGTATCGTGTCTTTCCGCAATTTTGAAGGTGTTGATGTTAAGGAGGCGCTGGGCGGCAGTGCAGCTGACGGGGATGCCCTCCGTCCGTATGAAGCCCGCGGGCAGAATGCCCAGTATGAAGATGTCGCTTCTTTGGAAGAATCAGTTTTTGCTGCGCACCAGGCGCAGGGACAGGCGGAGGTTTCCGGCAGCACTACAGATTCAGGTCATTCGGCAGACAGCCCCGCTCCAGCAGTTTCCGACGGCGCCGCCCCTGAAACACTGCATCCGTATGAGGGCGCGATGCCGGTATCTTTTGCCCCCTCGAGCAGCCCGCAGAGAGGTACCGATACACAGCATAAGGCGGGTGCAGGCGAAGAAACGGAGCTGATCACCGATCTTCCGCTTTCGGATGGTTCGGGCGCGGGCCATCCTGAGGGCAATACCGAAGGGGATAATGGAAACGGGGGCAATGCCGGGGAAGCTGATACAGGTGAGGACACTCAGTCCCAGGCGTCGTCCCAGGCAAACGATACCGGTACTTTCGCTCCGCAGGTCCTGCCTTTCCTTTCCGTATCGAATTCCCTCAATACAGCTCCGGACAGTTCCGGGGATAGGGAACAGTAGGGAAAAGCCCGGACAGGCAGAGACAGGATGAGGATTCTGCTTCCCTGCGAGGAAGGGTGATATCCCGTCTGAAGTGTTATAGCATAATGCGGCAGGGAAAGCCGGCATACATAGGTATTCTGCGGCATACTTGATATTGTGCAGCGTGAGGTACCGGTAAGGATAAGACTGCGAGCTTGAAAAAAAGGGGGTGCGTATGCCTGCATACAGGGATCAGGGTATTGTCCTGCGCACTATCAAGCTCGGCGAGGCAGACCGAATCGTTACTATCCTTACGGCCAGCCATGGCAAGATCCGCGCAGTAGCCCGCGGCGTCAGACGTACAAAATCTCGTTTCGGTTCAAGGCTTGAACCATTTATGCGCGATGACCTGCTTATCGCCCAGGGCCGCCGCGAGCTTGATACAGTTTCGCAGGCAGTAGTCATTAGTGCGTATGCTCCTGAAATCATCTCGGATTATGACACTTACCTGTCGGCGAATGTTATTGTTGAGACTGCAGACAAGGCAGTTTCTGATCTGCGCGAAACCAGTATTTCCCATACGATGCAGTATCGGCTGCTTGCGGGTGCCCTTGCATCGCTTGCTGCACGGAAGCATAAGCCTGAATTCATAGAAGCCTCATATGTCCTCAGGGCACTCAGCCTTGCGGGGTGGACGCCGCGTCTGGATGCATGTGTGGTCTGCGGCAGGCAGACGGATCTGCGTTATTTTTCGGTTGAATCCGGGGGTGTTATGTGCCCAACGGACCGCATACCTAAAGCCAGGAAGATTTCGCGTGATGCCCTGGATCAGCTGAAAGCGTTGGCTGCAGGCGACTGGAAGGCTTTGGAGGAGCCATCCGCGGAAGGGCCCGCAGAGCATGGCCAATATGTGCATGATGTATCTTCTGTCCGGCACAGCCATGGTAACCGGGATAATGATGCCTGCGGCGAAAGCAGCCCCCCTGATGCACAGGTGAGGTCAATAGTGGAGGAATGGTCGCAATATTATCTTGAACGTCCCATCCGCTCCATGCGCCTGATACATTCATAAATATGAGTTTTGGGGATGTTGATTACACATCGCTGAGTATTCCGGATGCGCCGTTTTCCAACCCTTCGCGGATACCGGACTTTGCCCGTGAGCATACCAGAGTACCGCGCCACGTAGGCGTGATCATGGACGGCAATGGACGCTGGGCGCAGCAGCGCGGGCTTGCCCGTACTGAAGGCCATAAAGCAGCCGAACCAGTCGTATTTGATACCATTGCCGGTGCGATAGAGGCTGGTGTCCGGTATCTGAGCCTGTACACATTCTCGACAGAAAACTGGAAACGCTCGCCTGCCGAGGTCCGCTTCCTTATGGGTTTTTCGCGCGATATTATCCATCGCCGGGTGGCGCAGATGGATGATTGGGGGGTGCGTGTCCGCTGGTCAGGCAGGCGCCCGAAATTGTGGAAATCTGTTATCGATGAGCTTGAGGCCGCTATGGAGCGTACGCAAGATAACACGGTTATTGATGTAGTATTCTGCATCAATTACGGAGGGCGTGCGGAGATCGCTGATGCTGCCGCCGAACTGACGCGTCTCGCAGCTGAGGGGAAAATCAAAGGCGGACGTATCACAGAGAAGATGGTTGCTGAGCACCTGTATAACCCTGACATCCCTGACTGCGATCTGGTGATCAGGACTTCGGGCGAGCAGCGTACAAGCAATTTCCTTCCGTGGGAGGCCGCTTACGCTGAACTGGATTTTGTCCCGGAGCTGTGGCCGGAATGCGGCCGCGAGGTGTTATGGCGTTCGATTGAACGGTATGCCAGCAGGGACAGGCGTTTTGGAGGAGTAAAAGACAGCAGGGGGAAGGCCCGGTGAGCGCCCCGTTATCTGGCCGGACAGCACACCTGATCGCCGGCAGGCCGGGGGCCTGAAAATATCTAAAATTTGAAAATTAAAGAGTACATACTCATAAAATACATACTCGTAAATAGTGGAATACTGATAAGGAGAAAATGATGTCTGCAATTTCCGCACAGCATCTCGTCAAGGATTACGGTGAGGGCAGCAGTGCTGTCCATGCCCTTCGCGATGTCACTATTGATATTGAGGGCGGCAAGTTTACCGTGATCATGGGGCCTTCAGGCTCCGGGAAATCAACCATGCTTCATACGCTTGCCGGCCTGGACAGTGTGACTTCCGGCCGGGTCTGCCTTAACGGCAATGAGATCACGGCAATGAATGATAAGCAGCTTACCCTTCTGCGCCGCAACAAGATAGGTTTCATTTTCCAGAGTTTCAATCTGCTGCCCATGTTCACAGCAGAAAATAATATCCTTATGCCGTTGACGCTTGCAGGCAGGAAAGCTGATAAAGAATGGTTCACTACGCTGGTAAGGACTTTAGGGCTGGAAGGCCGGCTGGGCCACAGGCCTTCGGAGCTTTCCGGCGGGCAGCAGCAGCGTGTGGCTATTGTCCGTGCGCTGATCACGAAGCCGGAAGTTGTGTTTGCTGATGAGCCTACAGGAAACCTTGATACGGTATCCAGCGCGGAAGTGCTTGGTTTCCTGCGCAAGTCTGTTAGTGACCTTGGCCAGACCATCGTCATGGTGACCCATGATGCTGTGGCTGCCTCCTATGCGGATAGGGCAATAGTCTTTGCTGACGGACAGATCGTCGCCGATGTGGCTGATCCGAATGCCGAAATGATGAATGCACTCCTGGTACGCGAGCAGGAGAAAGCAGCTGCTGCACGCCTGGCGCAGTAGCCTGACCGGCAAAGCGGTACGGCAATGGCCTGTTCGGAGCTGGGCGGGGCTGCGGAAGATGTAAAGGAACAACTGTAAAACTGTAAAGGGAACTATTATGTGGTCACTAACATTCCAATTGATGAAGAAAAGCATGAAAATGCTTATCCCGGCAGGTATCGCCATTATGATTGGGACGGCGTTCATAGCCAGTACATTCCTTTTTGGCAATTCGCTTCAGGATGCCGTTGTCCGGCATGATACGGCGGGTTTTGGGAACAGTAACTATTCTGTTGACTATTCTTCTACTGAGGTGGCAAAGTCCCCTAAATACACGATGTCAGATATCCATCTGGATGAGATCAGGAAAATGGAGGGGGTCACGGGCGTTGCTACCATTGTAGGCGGTTCTGCAGCAGTATCCCATAACGGGAAAACAGGTACAGTTGTATTCCTGCAGAACCCATGGGGCACAGCGCGCCAGCCGTTGGACATTATCCGGGGGAAAGCGCCTGACGGCAATAACCAGACCGCCCTTCCCGCGAACCTTGCATCGCGCCTGAATGTGAAGATCGGTGATACAGTGACGCTGAAGTCTGGCGGTGCTTCCGGCAGGGAAAGCAGCCCTTCTGTAGCGGAAGGTACGGCCGATGGGTATACCGTTACCGTGACGGGCCTCACAGATGACCCTGAGCATTTATTCTCCCAGATGGGCGGCTGCGCGCTGCTCTCCGCCAATACCGTCATGCAGATGGATGGGAATACCAGTCTGGATGAGCAGCAGTTCAGCGGTGTTTTTCTCAATATCAGCCCGGACAGGGAACAGGAAACTGTTGAAAAGATCAGCAGGCTCCTGCCTAAATATGTCAGCATAAAATCCCGTGCCCAGGCAGAAAAGGAATCGCTGAACAATAATTCTGTGTCATCGAAGATCATCACTACGTTTCTTCTGGTGTTTGGTGTGCTCGCCATGTTCGTCGCAGCGCTTGTTATTGCCAATACGTTCCAGGTCCTTGTTGCGCAGCGGCGGCGCACTCTGGCTATATTGCGGACAGTTGGCGCGCGCAGAGGCCAGCTGTACCGGTCGGTGATTGCAGAAGCCTTTATCCTGGGGCTGCTGGCATCCTGCTGCGGTGTCCTGCTGAGTATCGCTGTTATGGGCGGGCTGAGCACATCCGGGGCTTTGCGGGGGATGTCAGCAGGAAGCCCGGTCCGCTTCATTTTCAGTTGGACAGCTGCAGCGGTGCCGGTTATTTTTGGTGCAATTATAACAGTATTCGCTGCACTGGGGTCAGCCTATTCCGCAACGCGGGTAACCCCGCTTGAAGCCCTCAGGCCGATAGATACACTTAAAACTAAGAAATCCAGCGCAGTGCGTGCCGTACTCGGCATCCTTATGGTTCTTGGCGGCATAGCAGTATCAGCTATAGCTGCCGTAATAAAGCAGCGGGTCGATTCTTCAGGCGCTTCAGGAAGCGAGACAGCGCAGTATATGATCCTTGCCGCTATGGCCGGCTGCATGCTCGTTTTTGTCGGACTGATCATTACTGCAGTATTCTGGCTTCCCGCAGTGATGAAAGGTGCGGGATACCTGGTGTCGCTAATGGGCCCCTCAGGTGCTGTTGCCCATGGGAATATCCAGAAGAATCCCAGGCGCGTTGCGGCTACAGGCACAGCCCTCCTTATAGGGATCACGCTTGTGGCGACTATCTCCACCGGCGCGGCAAGCGCCAAGGCTACGCTGGGCAACAGCCTCGAGGACAGGTACAGCATTGATATGACGGTTTCCGGCAATGGGATCGATAAAGGGACAGTAAAAAAGATCGCATCCGTCAAGGGTGTGAAGAAAGCAGTCCTTGCGCCTACAGTTACCGGTACGGTACGTGACAGTGCCGGACATAAGGCGTATATCCAGCTTATCGGGGTCAACGGCACGCAGGAGCTGAGGTCTGTTATGCGTGCAGACCTTCCCGACAATGCCGTCACTAAAAAGGCTATGCTCCTGCCCAGCAGCCTGACGGATAAAGGGTGGAAAACTGATACAGTGCAGTTTACCCAGGAAAATGATACGGACGGAGGCTCAGAAGGTTCTGCTGGCAGCCCTGCTGCGTCTGCAAAGGGGAATACTGTAACGCTGTCGGCAACCAGTACGCGATTTCAGCGGGTCAATCCGATGTATGCAGCGGTCGGTTTCGTGGATATCAGCTATTTCACAGGCGGCGCGCTGAAAGCAGATGCAGGCGGATACATGGTCCTTGCTTCCCTTGATACTGCTCACGGTGATGCTTCGGAAACTATCAGCAGCGTTAAGGATATCCTGAGCGATACCGGTATGGTCAATGTTATGGGGACTGCTGCCAAACGGCAGGACTGGGAGAGGCGCATCAACCAGCTGATGCTCCTTCTTGTCGGGCTGCTGGCAGTTGCCGTGCTTATTGCGCTGATTGGCGTAGCAAATACCCTGAGCCTGTCGGTTATTGAACGTACGCGGGAATCAGCAACGCTGAGGGCAATCGGCATGACCCGCGGGCAGCTGCGGGCATCCCTTGCCTTTGAGGCGCTTCTGCTGGCGCTGGTCGGAGGGCTCCTCGGCATCGTCCTGGGGACGCTTTTCGGATGGCTGGGATCCTATATGGTGTTCAGCGGCATAGGAAGGATGGAGTATCCTGTCAGCTGGGGCATGGATGCTCTCGTCCTTGTGATATCAGCTGCTGCAGCACTCCTTGCGAGTGTACTTCCGGCCCGCAGGGCAGTATCAACGCCGCCTGTGGAGGCGCTGGCTGAGGCCTAGTGCCGGCTATATCCTTCTTCTGTCAGGACGCCCGCTCTGTGCGTAACGCTTTGCGGGCGTTTTGCTGTGGTTATAGTCATGTGCTATGGCTAGTTGCCGTACGCCCGGCACCAATCAATTCCGCCGGCACCCGCGCCCTTCAGCGGGTTTCGCTGCAGCCCTCCGGCAGGACTTACGGCTTCCCGGGTAGAATAAAAGCTATGGCAGCGATTACAGAAGAAAAAGGCCCCAACCGCAATAAGGATGCTGCGGCAGATAGCATGCATGAGATCACATGCCCCCACTGCGGGCATGCATTTACTGTCAATGAAGATGAGTACCAGAAGCTTCTTGCACAGATACGCGGCAAAGAATTCGACAGGGAGCTCAGTGCAAGCCTCCAGCGGGAAATTGGCAGGCTGGAGACTGAGCACAGGCTTGACCTGGAGAAAAAGCTCCACACGAAACAGTCCGATTTTGATAAGCAGATCTCAGAGCGCGACAGGGAACTGTCAGGGCTCCAGGCCAGGTTAGATAAATCGGAATCTGAACGGGATGCAGCTTTATCAGAGGTGCGGAATGAAAAAGATAAGCAGATCGAGTCGTTGAAGTCACAGCTTGATAAACTTTCTATTGAGAAAGATTCAGAGCGTGACAGGCAGCTGTCTGCGCTGCAGTCGGAGCTGGATAAAAAGGTTATGGCGCTGCAGGCCAGCCTGGACAAAGCGGAGTCTGTAAAAGATGCAGCGCTGGCTGAAGCCCGCAGCGAGAAAGACCGGGAGATCGAATCTCTCAAGTCGCAGCTTGAAAAGATATCCCTTGAAAAAGACAGGGAAAAGGACAAAGAGCTGCTGCAGCTGAGGCAGAAGCTGACTGAGGAATCAGCCAAATCTGAACGGCAGTTCTCCGAAACGAAATCGCAGCTGGAAAAACAGCTTTTCCAGGCCCAGTCAGACCTGCAAGTGGAAAAGCAGAAGCAGGAAGCCGAACTGGCAAAACAGCATTCAGCCCTGACAGAGCAGAGGTCCCAGTATGAAGCGCAGCTCAAAGCGGCGCAGGAGCAGGTGGAATTCTATAAGGATTTCAAGGCATCCCAGTCTACGAAAGCTGTTGGTGAAGACCTGGAGCAGTACTGCTATAACGAATTCAATAAACTGCGGGGCGCTGCTTTCAAGGATGTCTATTTTGAGAAGGACAATGCTGTTTCTTCAACAGGGTCGAAAGGCGACTTTATCTACCGCGAGAAAGATGCTGACGGCAATGAAGTGCTGTCCATCATGTTTGAGATGAAAAATGAGATGGATGCAACGGCAAAATCCCAGAAGCATAAAAATTCCGATTTCTTCAAGGAGCTTGATAAAGACAGGTGCGAGAAGGGGTGCGAGTATGCTGTACTGGTAACTATGCTGGAAGCTGACAACGAATTCTATAATGCCGGCATAGTTGATGTGAGCTATATGAAACCGTCATATACCAAAATGTATGCTGTGCGCCCCCAGTTCTTCATAACGGTCATAGGGCTCCTGAGGGATGCTGCGTACAGTTCGGCGGGCCTCAGGCGGCAGCTGGAAGAGGCAAGAAACCAGAATATCGATATCACTAATTTTGAAGAAGAGCTCGATAACTTCAAAGACGCTTTCGGCAAGAATTACCGGTCGTATAAACGGAACTATGACGAGGCGATAAAGCAGATAGATAATGCTATCAAACGCATGGAAGCTGTCAAAAGCGCCCTGACGACCAGCGAGAACCAGCTGCGCCTGGCAAACAATAAACTGGATGATGTCGAAGTGAAGAAGCTTATCAAGGATAACCCTACGATGCAGGCCAGGTTTGCTGAACTTGAGGATAAGGGGGATAGGGGAGGCAGGCCTCCCAGACAGATCAGCGGATAACAGCCTGCCTGCCGGCGGACGGCATTTATCCACAGCATGCGCAGCAATTTGTACATTCATATTTGTCATGAGTATAGTAGGAAAACAGACAGAACTGACAGAACTGATAGAACAGGAGAGTCGATATGATAAGCATGGTTCCCCCATATGCCTGGCCGAGATCAATAGCAGATTTAAGGGACAGCAGCCTTAACCCGGATTCCTTCACGCCGGTTGATGGAACGGGGTATACCCCGACAGGCCTGGATATGGGCGACCCTCGGATGGCCGGCGTCTTTGAGCTGGGGCTGCGCATTGCAGATACGATGGAAAAGCGTGTGGCTGTGATGGAAGCGATCCGGCAATCGGTGTACGGTTTCCGTGGCATCCCGGCAGCGTATGCCTGGCCGCAGTCCGCGGAGCAGCTCCGTTCCCGCGGGCTTTACCCTGATACCTTTACCCCTATATCCGATATGTGGCGGACACCTTCAGGCCTTGATCTGGCAGATCCCCGTGCAGCAGAAGTATTAAGGCTTTCCGAAGAGGCTGCTGCGCTGTTCGACCAGCGGGCGGCGCTTATGGAACAGATACGTGGAAGCAGTGCAACAGCTGCCGCGGTTCCTGTATATGGCGAACAGCCGTACAGGCAGTTTTCTGAGGCTGCGCCGGCCGGGAAGGGCGCGGCATCATCTGTGCCTCGGGAGGCAGATACGGATGTTGCAGGTGCAGATGGCGCAGGTACAGATATTGCTTCTCAGGCTTCACATGCTGCTGTACCTTTATCATTGGATATCCACGGACAGGCTGCCTCTGTCCATGAAGCTGGACCTGTGCGGCCTGTGCAGAATGGGAATGATCAGGAAGCCCCTGCCCCTTCACCGGCTGCCTCCGGTCCGGTGCCTTATGGGCAGCCTGTCCAGGGCGGCACGCCTGTGCAGGATATGCCTGTCCAAACCCTCCCTGCGCAGCTCGCCGCTGTATCCGTACCGGATGGGCGCTTTGGGCAGATGCGGCCGCAGAATGAAGCTGCCAGCCCTCAGCGCAGGATCCAGATACTCCTGCTGTCGCTCGGCATAGGCCTTGTTGCGCTTGCTGCCATTGTTTTTGCTGGCTTTGCATACGCTCAGATGGATAACGGTATGAGGGCTGTTGCCATCGGGGTACTTGGCATCATTTCCCTGCTGTGCTCGGTGGCACTCTCACGCAGGGTCAAGGTGACATCTGAAGGGCTTGGATACCTTGGGGCCGCCATCCTGGTGATTGATGCATTCTTTATGAACGCTGCGGGCGTCATACCTTCACCGGCACTGCTGAAGAATTATTTTGGGCTTTATCTTGTTGCAGCTGCCGCAGTATTGGGGCTGTTTGAGATACTGGCCAGGATATCCAGGAACACTGTATCAAGTATCACTATATGCATGATGGGCGTTATCACTGCCGGCCTTATATTCCTTCCAACCGGGTTCGACGTCAGGATGGAAATAGCCCTGCTTGTGCTGCAGGCCTGTGCATCTGTGCCGTCGATAGCCTTTATGGTTGCGCACCGCTACGGCTTCAAATCCAGAAGCGATTATCGGCTTATCCATTCCGCGGTCACCGTGCTGATGTTCTGCAGCATAACCTATGAAGTGCTCGTTTCCCTTCCCAGTGTATTCACGCTGTTCTTCTTCCCGCAGTCCCGCGGTTTCGGGCCATCGTATGCTGTCGATTCAGGCGGCTGGAGCCTTGCTGTAGCAGCAGCCATATTTGCTGCTGTGGCGTTTATTTCGCTCTGGTTCGTGAAACTGACGCATATTTTCCTGTTTGCTGTTACCTCCCTGATCCTCAATCTGATGGCGTTACCCGGTTCCGGTGCGTTCCTGGATATCGTCATCATGGCCG
>ERZ773263.1240-NODE-1240-length-15552-cov-6.601729_pt1 | contig 15552 bp, 18 predicted proteins | sample MGYA00511076_ERZ773263 | MGnify/ENA primary metagenome ERZ773263 (study PRJEB29015, sample SAMEA2738155) | human oral metagenome | biome: human oral; feature: human-associated habitat; material: saliva | place: China | collected 2195 ... | reverse complement strand
AGAAAAACCAGCACGTCTTTTAGAATTAGATAAAGAAGAACAAAAAATTGCTAAAAATCTACACCTATTAACTATGAAGCCGATGCTTTATGTAGCAAACGTTAGTGAAGATGATTTACTAGATATTGCTGCAAATAAACACGTAGCAAGTGTCCGTGAATTTGCAGCAGGTGAAGGAAGTCAAGTAATCGTGGTTTGCGCAAAAATCGAAGAAGAGATGGCGTCTCTTGAAGACGAAGAAAAAGCAATGTTCCTAGAAGAATTAGGAATTGATGAAAGTGGCCTTGATAAACTTATTAAAGCAAGTTATAGTTTATTAGGTCTTGCGACATACTTTACTGCAGGTGTTCAAGAAGTACGTGCTTGGACTTTCAAAAAAGGAATGTTAGCGCCAGAATGTGCTGGAATTATTCACTCTGATTTTGAACGTGGATTTATTCGTGTGGAGACTGTAAGTTATGACGACCTATTAGAATATGGAAGCATGGCAAAAGCGAAAGAAGCTGGACGTGTTCGTCTTGAAGGAAAAGAATACGAAGTTAAAGATGGCGATATAATGCTATTTAGATTTAATGTATAAGAATAATAATCAGAGTCTAGAAAAAATCTAGACTCTTTTTTATTGTTTTACTGAATATATTTTGTGATATAATATAAAAAGAACTAGAGAAAAATTGTAGAGAAGAGGGATTAATATGTTTTTACGTTTTTTCCATAATCCGTTACTTTTAGCGAAGTTAGCTTGGTATGAGTATTTGATAAAAGGAAATAAGAAGCAAAGCACGGCTGAATATAAAATAAAAAGAATTATTCAAGATGTTACAGGTGAGAAAATAGATGATATAGTAGTCTATAATTGTGGTCTATCGACTCCCAAACTTGCAAAAAATGGTTTTCAAGCAACAGCTATTTATTTGGAGAAATACAATGAACTGTTGGTAATTTTTCGAGGAACCGAGCTTGATGATATGAGTGATTGGTTTTACAATTATACAGGAATAGTTTCAGGAGAGAATACTAGTCAGATTGATTCTGCATTTGCATTTTTGAAATTTCTTAAGAAAAAGATACCTAATTTTGATACATGCTATAAAGTGGCAGCAGGACACTCTTTAGGTGGCCATTTGGCTATAACAGTAGAATTATTAAGAAAAACCTTTCAACGTGTTTATACTTACAATACGGCATTACCACAATTAAAACAACTACGTAAATATGATAAAAGATATAATAAGAAGTTAGAAGCATACTTTTTAGAAAAAGATTTAGAAAAGACAAATAAACTTCAAGAATTTACCGAGAATTATTATGCTAAAGATGCACATCATATTTATAATTATCTAAGAAAAAATGATTTTGTTCAATCGCTAAATATGACAGTAGGAACATTTAATGTAGGAAAAACTATAGAATTTCCTCCGGTATTAAAAACATTTGTTCCCCCAGAAGATTTTTTAACCGAAGAAGATACATACGAATTGGATAGAATTTTTGGAGATTTTTATAATAGGTTATTAGAAAAAGGATTTACTCCAGATTTAGTAAAGGAAAAGGAAAAAGAAATTGCTGATGAATTTGTTGCATTTTTAATTTCTGAGATAAAAGATCCTATACAAAACCAGGTAACAAGCTTGCGTCGTTGGACCAATAAAGAAGAAGGAAATGAAAATATAAAAAAAGCGTATCGTACTTTTAAGGCGGTTTATAATTATATGTTATACCTTGCCCATTCTGGCATTATTTTAGAAGATGTTATAAATAATGAAGATGGAAAGAGAGCTCAATCAATGTTTGAAGAAGCTTTAGGTGGTGGGGCGGTAACTAGCTTTAAGAAATTAATAAAACCACTGCAAGAATTTTATACGTTAACCAAAGCAATATATACGATAACTCATGCGAAAGAGTTAGATGATATTGAAGGTTGGGCAGAAGTTGCTGATGCACATGATTTAACAGCTATGTATGATGTATTAGAAGGATAGAAAAAGCGAAGTAAAAAAATATTTGTTTATTTATTGAAAATTTGAGTATTTGATATAATGTGTGTAGATTAATAAATAAATATATATAGGAGTAGATAATATGGCGACAATATATAAATATAAGGTAAATATGAGTGAGTTATCAGAACAAATAAGGGATGATATTAATTATCTAAAAGATATAACGGATAAATTGTATTTTTCTATTAATGATAATGTAATAGTTTATGATGAAAAAGATATTAATGTGAAATATAAACTAATAGATTTAGAAAAGAATCATGATAGAAGAATAATAAGTGGTAGACTAATAAAAATTTTCGAGGAGTCTGATATCAGTAAATATGATGAAATGGAAAATACAGTAGAATCAACAAAAATGAAAAATCAAGCACATTGTGTAGCATTTAGTTTTAAGGTTGATACTGAGATAATAGCATATATTCCTAAACGAAATTTAAGTAGAAATGAGTTTAATAAATATTTTTCAAAAATTCTGACAGAATCATTATCGGAAATAGGTATTGTTAATTTACAACCTATAGTGGATAGAGGGACTTTGAGACAGAGATTAAATGAGATGGAAGTTGCAACAGAATTTTCATTTGTAATAGTGAAACCTAATGGGATAGGTGATGATGAAATAAAGGAATTAAGTAATGATTTAATAGAAACGGGGAGTGAGAAGGCGGAAATAAAATTTAAGGGAAATAGAAAAAATCCACTGAAAAAAAATGCACAAATAATAAAAAAATTTGTATCATTTATTGAATCAGGGTGGGGACAATTTAAAGCTATAGGTTATAAACAGGATAATTCTCCAATGACAATAGATACAAGTAAAGATACAATTCAAAAGATGTATGTTGCAGAGAGTAATAAAGACTCTCATATGCATATACAAGAGAGAGTGTTTCCCAAATAAAGAAAAATAATTAAAAAAAGGTGATAATATGAAACAAGAAGTGAGGAATTATTTATTACATAATAAAACTCTCCAAAAATTCAGCTTTAGAAAAAGTTTAAAAGATACTGAGGTGGTAAAAAAGATATTTCTTGGATTGCCGAGCTTGTTTGCGCTAGGTATAAGTTTAGTTTTTTGCATTATATTATCTCAAAGTAGCGAAATTATAGATGATTTAAAATCATTAATATTAACTCTTATAGGAGGAACAATAGGGCTTATGGCATTCTCTTTAGCAGCTATAGCCATAGTACTTTCAATTATCAAAGATGATTTCATAGTGAGAATTTCAAAAATAGATCTGGAAAAGGGTAAAGATAATATAGGGAAAGTAAGATACCTACTTTTTTATTATTACTTTTCAGGTTTTTTAGACTTAATAGTAGTATTTTTATTATGTTTTGATTTTATGATATTAAAAATAAAAATTTGTAGTTGCATAGCTGGGATATTAACTTTTGTTACAGTATATATGGTTGTTATTACTTTAATGGTGTCTCTTATGCTCATAGGCACAACAATTAAAATACGGTTTTTAGTAGTTTAATGGTGTGTTTATAAGTAAAGAAAAAATTAATATAAAACATAAAAAAGAAAGACCTATAAAGTCTTTCTTTTTTATGTTTCATAATGTATAAAGAACAGATTAGTCATCAGAGTCGTCATGAGATGAATGACTATGAGACTCTTCATTCTTATCTTTATCTTTATCATCTTTGTCTTTGTTATTTTTTTCCATAATAGATTTTGGCTCTCCAAAGGTTAAATCTTTATCAATGCTAAATCCAAGTTTCGCAAGAGTTTTTTCCTTAGTTAATTCCACAAAACCATTAGGAATCATATCGGATACAGAACCTTTTGCGTTATTGTAAGGATTTATAGAGAAATCTATTACAGAATTTGGTCTAGTGAAGGCTACATCTGGTGAAACAAGCTTACTATCATAGCTATAAATAGCATTCATTATAGCAGCCCAAGACCTATGAGCATAGTCATAACTTGGTACAGTAGCTGGTTTATCGTAACCATTCCAAACACCGACGGTAATATTTTTCGTACCACCAACAACCCAAAGATCTTTATAATATTCAGAAGTTCCTGTTTTTACAAATAAGTTTTTACTGCTGAAGTTAAGTTGTTTAGCTATATCAGCAGAAGTTCCGTAACTTGCATTAATTACATCATTAAGCATATTTAAAATCAAGTAACTTGTAGAATCATTATAAACTCTAATAGGTGTGTGATTAGCTTGATAGATTATTTCATTATCATTGTTACGAATTTCTTCTATGATATAGGCTTTTTTGTGTTCTCCCATATTAGCAAATGTAGAGAAACCACTAGTATTTTCCATTACAGAAACTCCATAACTCATCCCACCGATAGAAGCAGCAAGAGATGTATGATCTGTTTCTGTCATATCTTTGAATTCCATTTTTTCAAGATACTCTCTAACAGGATCTTCTTTTACAAAAGCTGAATATAATCTAATTGTTGATAAGTTAAGTGACTGAGCAAGTGCTTTTCTTGCAGAAATATAACCATATTCAGTTCTTGTAAAGTTTTCTGGTGTCCAACCGTAATAATTAAATCGTTTATCTAGGATAGTTGAATTTGGAGTAATATATCCTTTATCAATAGCAGGTCCATAAACTAATAACGGTTTGATTGAAGAACCTGGAGAACGTTTAGTACGAGTAGCATGATTTAGCTGTTGTTTTTTATAATTCATTCCGCCAATAAAAGCTAAGACTTTACCAGTATCATTTTCTATAACTGAAGCTCCAATTTCTAATGGATAAGTTGTTCCGTTTTGATAAGATGCTGGATAACTTTCAAATTGTTTTTTCGTTTCTTGAAGCTTATCATAAAGCTTCTTATCTAAAGTTGTTTTTACTTTATAACCACCTGTAATAAATTTAGTTTTACTTTTTTCGATTAATTCTGCTCGATAAGTAGCGTTATTTCTAAATTGTTGGAGTCTATTATTTTTAACTGCTGTTTGTTCAGCTAAAATTTCTGCAACAGATGCTGTTACTTCGTCACGAATATAAGGGTATTCAGTATATTCTTCAAGTTTTTGTTTAGTAAAAGAGCCTTTAATGTCAAAGTCAAGAGCCTCTTTGTATTGAGAAGAATTGATAAAGTTATTTGCTTTCATTCGTGATAAAACATATTTTTGACGTTCTATACCAGCTTGTAGTTCTTCATCTGGCCTAATATTACCTGCATTATCAAAAGGAGTATATCTATATGGTGATTGAACAAAACCAACAAGATAAGCTGCTTGAGCGATGTTTAAATCTTTGGCGCGGATACCGAAAACACCTTGTGCAGCAGTTTCAATTCCACTAATATTTTGCCCTAAACTATTCTTCCCAAAAGAAGCAACATTTAAATAGTTTTCAAGAATCTCTTTTTTAGAAAAGTGATTATCAACCCTTAGGGCTAATAAAATTTCCTTTGCTTTTCTTTCATAAGAACGAGAATTATCTAATAATTGGTTCTTAACGAGCTGCTGAGTTATCGTACTACCACCACTAGTATGAGCTCCGGTAACTTCGCTATAAACAGCGCGGATTAATCCGAATATTTCTACACCATTGTTAGAGTAAAAATCAGAGTCCTCACTAGCAATAGTCGCATTTTTAACATTTTCACCTAAGTCTTCATAATTTACAGTTTTTCTAATAAGCTCAGAGTTAAGGGTACCTAATTTTTCACCAGTACCGAAATAAACTTCACTGTTTTTACTAATATTATTAATTTGTTCTTTCATTTCTTTTTGGTCTAAGACAGGTTGATCTTTAACTAATCCCCCTATAAAACCAAGAGCTATCCCAGCTCCAAAGCTAATGAAAATAGCAAGTATTAATAAAAAAATCCTAAGAAATGAAGTTCTAATCTTCTTTTTTTCCATAGAAATCCCCTTGGTTACATATTTTTACTACATTATATCATATTTTTGAGAAAACTCTAAATTAAATCATAATAATGATAAAGTTTTATAGTCAAAAAATAGTGAAAAACTATCAAAGAAATAGCTAAATTGTGATATAATGGAAACATACGTATGAAAGAAAACAAGGAGGTTAGCATGAGTAACTTGTTAGAAGAACTAAAATATAGAGATTTAGTATATCAACAAACTGATGAAGAAGGAATAAAAAAACTATTAGAAACGGAAAGTGTATCGATTTATTGTGGAACAGATCCTACTGGGGATTCTCTTCATGTTGGACATTTATTACCGTTTTTAACATTAAAAAGATTTGCGAAATATGGACACAAGCCGGTAGTTTTAGTTGGAGGAGGAACTGGAATTATTGGAGACCCTTCAGGGCGTAGTGAAGAACGCCAATTACAAAGTTTAGAAACTATTGCAGAAAATGCTAAAAAATTAGAAAATCAACTGCGTAATATTTTTAGAGGAGATGAAAATATTAAATTTGTAAATAATGGTGATTGGTTAGGGAAAATGTCTATGATTGAGTTTTTACGAGATTATGGAAAACTAATCAACGTTAATTATATGTTGGCAAAAGATTCAGTATCAAGTCGTTTAGAAAATGGTTTGTCATTTACAGAGTTTAGTTACACATTATTACAAGGTATCGATTATGCTTACCTTAACGAACATCATGGGGTAAAAATGCAACTTGGTGGTTCGGATCAATGGGGGAATATTACTACAGGTTTAGAAATTATGCGTAAACTTCGTGGTGATGTAGAAGCGTATGGATTTACTATTCCGCTAATGCTAAAATCAGATGGAACAAAATTTGGAAAATCAACAGGTGGAGCAGTATGGTTAGATCCAGAAAAAACGACACCTTACGAGTTTTATCAGTTTTGGTTTAATACAGCAGATGGGGATACAATCTCAGCTATTAAAAAATTCACATTCTTAGAAAAAGAAGAGATCGAGAAATTAGAAGAAAGCTTGGAGAAAGAACCTCACTTACGTCTTGCTCAAAAAGCTTTAGCAGAAGAGTTAGTAAAAATAGTACATGGAGAAGCGGCTTTAGAGAGTGCATTAAATATTACAAAAGCATTATTCTCAGGGAACATTAAAGAATTAACTCTTGATGAATTAAAAGAAGCTGTTAAAGGTATGCCAAAAGCTCAATTACCAAAAGATGATATCAATATAGTAGATTTCCTAGTTGAAAGTGGTGTAGTTACTTCTAAACGCCAAGCACGAGAAGATGTAAATAACGGAGCAATTTCTATAAATGGGGACAAAGTTACTGATTTAGCTTTCACAATAGATAACAGCTCACGTCTTGAAGATAGTTTTACAGTTGTGAGACGTGGTAAGAAAAATTACAAGTTGGTAGAGTATAAATAACATTAAATAAATATATAAATCATCAAAAGGGGAACGAAAAATGAATTTAAAAGAAGTTGTTGGTAAAGAAGCTGTTAACTATGTTAAAGATGGGATGATAGTAGGTCTTGGGACAGGTTCTACTGTGTTTTACTTTGTTCATGCACTAGCTGAAAAAGTAAAAGAAGGTTTGAATATAGAGATGGTATCAACATCTATTCAAACAGTAGAACTAGCAAAAAGCTTAGGTCTTGTTATTAAAGAACTAGAAGAAATAGATCATATCGACCTTGCTGTTGACGGTGTAGATGAGATTGATAAAAACTTCAACGCGATAAAAGGCGGTGGAGCTGCACTATTTAGAGAAAAAATAGTTGCGGATATTGCCGAAAAAATAATCTGGATTTTTGATGAAAGTAAAGATGTAGAAAAATTGGGGAACTTTAATCTGCCTGTAGAAATTTTACCATTTGGATATAGCCATACTATTAGAAAAATGGAGAAATTAGGACTAAATCCAGTATTGCGCCTAAAAGATGGGAAAACTTTAGTAACTGATAACCATAATTATATTGTAGACTTACATTTAGGTTATGGTTTCGATATAGATGAAGTGAAGAACAAGTTGGCTGATATTGTTGGTGTAGTTGAACATGGATTATTCTTAAATATGTGCGATTTATGTATTTCAGGAACTCCAAACGGAGCGGTAGTAATAGAAAATCAAAATAAAAAATAATTTTAGAAGATAGAAGTTGGGTTAAAAATGAGAAAAAGTTATATACGAGGATCAAAAGGTTCGATAATACTAGCTATAATATTGTTTTTAGTAAGTTTTATGTTTACGGCTGCTGCAATAAATAGTTTTAGGAATCTAGAAACATTATATAAAGAAGGGGACAACTTTTCTGGTGACTCTGGTTATTCTATTATAAAAGTAGCGGGGATAGAAGAACAGAATATAGTTGATGAAAAGCTCAAAGAAGATGAGAAATTTTATCTAGTTGACTATGAACATGGTTTTATAATGTTAAAAGCAACGGAAAAAGAGTTAGAGAAATTCCTTGATGGTCGAAAGTTAAAAGATGGAAAGCTAACTAATTTATCAAACGAAAACATCTATAAACGTATTGATGCTATTCCAGAAGTTACTCGTGGAAGACGTAGTAGGAAGGTAAATATTTCAGATGAACTAAGGCGTAAGTTTATAGAATCAGCTCAAAAGAGTAGTTTAATAAGAGAACGAGTGAAACAGATTATTGCCGAAGTTGGAATTAAAGATAATAAAGATGCGTATAAGAGTAAGTTACAAGAAAAACCATTTTATTCGAATATGTATTTAGAAACGACTGGTTGGGGATATTATGGTATGTTTATAGGAATACCATCTGTTTTATCAGCTATAACTATAGGTGTAATATTTTCGATAAGAAGAAGAATTCGTCATGCTCGTAGTGAATATGAAGAGTTATTTATTGAATTTCCTGAAACAGAAAGAGACTTGGATATTCTTTTGCGTGAAGCGCAGTACATAGATGAAGGTCTCAAAGTTTTAATCTATAAAGATTCACTAATTGTTTATAAAGGTGTGTTTAATTTTGAACCTCTACGTGATATTAAGCAACTAGAGTTTAGAAAAGTTACAGATTCTAAAGGTCGTCTTAAAGGATATGTGCTAGATATACTAAGATTAGATGATACATCTAATTTGGATATAAAGATAGGTATGATTAGAAAAGAAACAGAACAACATATAGTTCAACTGGGTAACTATATTAAAGAAGAGTATAAAAAAAGAGTTGGCTATAGATTTTAGAAATTAAATAAAAAGAGTAGCTGAAATAAGTATAAAGGTTTTTTAAACAGGAGGAAAAAATGGAAACTTTAAAAGATAGAGTTATAGAGGCTTTAGAAAATGTAATTGATCCAGAATTAGGGATTGATATTATGAATTTAGGATTAGTCTATGATGTTAAGATGAGTGACGATAATAAGCATGCTATTGTAGATATGACATTAACATCAATGGGATGTCCTTTAGCACCGGTTATAATCGAACAAGTAGAAACTGCTATGCTAGGTGTTGATGAAATAGAAAAAGTCGACGTCAATATAGTTTGGGAGCCAGCATGGACAAAAGATAGAATGTCACGTTATGCTAAGATAGCTCTAGGGGTAATTGATTACGAATAAAATAAAAAAGAGTCAGATGATTTTTTAACTAATCATCTGACTCTTTACTTAAGTCCCAAAGGAACACCTGCTAAAATTTTAGCAGGTGTATTTGCAAATTATATCAGCTTAGTTACTTCAATAGTGTATTTTCAGAAGAAGATTTAATATCCCTAAAATCTTCTACCGAAAATTCTTCTCATAATTACTCCTGAGATAAACTGAATATAAAGAGCCCTAGTATATACACTTATAGAATAACAGTAAATTTTGTCTTTGTCAACAGAAAATTAGTTTTTTTCTCTAAAATTTTGCAAACTACAACTAGCTAGTAAGTCTAGGATGAGAATAGACTAGGAAGGAAAGAATATGTTAAAATAATAGTAGGAAAAAAGAAGGGGGGAGAACGAGATGAAAATTATAAAATTGTTGTTAAACGCGATATTAATTGTTAGTTTTTTATGTGGTTGTAGTAAAAATATAGATAAAAAAGAGGATGCTCCACCTAAGACGGAGGAGAATAAAAAAGAAGATAATAAAGTAAACCGTCAAGAAAATAATCCTAATGATAAAAATAATATTAATAATAATGAGGTTATAAATAAGACTCAAGATGGAGAAAAATCCCCAAATAATGAAACGTCTCAAGTAAAAGAAACACCAAAAGAAACTAATAGAAAAGTTAGGCTTAATGTAACACCACAAGTACAAAAAGTTTGGTATTATTGTGCTCCTACTAGTGTTAGCATGATTTTATCATATCGCGGAGTATACGTAGATCAATTTACATTAGCTAAAGAAATGGGGACTTATGAACCATTTGGAACACATAATAAAGATGCTATAAGAGTATTAAATAAATATATGTTTGGATATGAATTCCCAGCTACGGGACAAGCAGGTTATCGTTTAGAAGTGGTGGTCGGTGGTACGCAAAGTGCACAAGAAATTTCATTATTTAAGCAGAGATTAAAGAAAAACATAAAGGATGGGTATCCTATGTATTTAACAATGGATGTTTCTAAAATATATCCAGGTTTAAAAGGAGAACATAATGTTACAGCAATCGGCTATATAGAAACAGAAGATGGCTCTGATATAAAATATGTTTATTATCTAGATCCAGCCCCTAAAGTACAAGATAGCGTATATGGCGGGCTAAAAATAGAAACACCAGAGAAATTATTGAATTCAATGCTAACATGTGAAGAACCTAACTATGCATGGTAAGAAAATAAAGAATTAGTTGTTTACAAAAATAAGCTTATTTTTACAAGTGAAATATAGGAATAATTTTGCTTGTAAAAATGCTTAAATAGTCTAACAACTAGTTCTTTTATTTTGCGAAAAATAATTGAGAGAAATAGGTAATTAAGGTGGAATAAGAAGGAATAATTATGATATAATAAAAAAGATATGAAGAATAAAATGATGAAAGGAGAGAGTATGTATAGAGATGGAAAGCCCCAAAAGGGGGATGTAGTAAAAATAATTGCTTATAAACATGACGGTTCTATACATAGAATTTGGCATAAAAACATTGTTCTTGAAGCGGATGAACAAGTTTTAATTTTGGCAAATAATAGAACATTAGTTACAGAAAGCGATGGGCGAACTTGGGTAACAAAAGAGATTGCTCTAGTTTATTTCCATAGCGAAAGTTGGTTTAATATAATTTGCATGTTTAGGGAAGATGGCGTACATTATTATTCAAATTTAAGCAGTCCATTTGCTTATGATGTAGATGGTGTGAAATATATTGACTATGACCTTGATATAAAAAAATATCCAGATGGTAAATACTTCTTATTAGATGAAGACGAGTACAATCAGAATAAAGTTCGTTATAATTATGGGGAGAAGATTGATAAAATATTGAAATATAATGTTAACAAGCTGCAAGAATGGATAGATAACAATCAAGGAGCGTTAGCACCAGACTTCGCAGATGTTTGGTTAGAAAATTATGAAAAAATAACAAAAGAGGATAAAAATGTTAAAAGGTAAATTTTGCATAGAATTAAGGGATGATGAAGTTTCAGTTGAAATTGGAAATAAGTTAAAAGAATTTCTTCTTGCTAGTAATATGACAGAAGATACTGAAAATCCCGATTATGTTTTTGCAATTGGTGGAGATGGAACAGTACTGCGTACTTTTAATAAACATGTAGATAACTTAGATAAAATAAAGTTTCTATCGATACATACAGGGCATTTAGGATTCTATACAGACTATTCAGCTCAGAATTTTGAAAAATTATTTTTTGATATGTTGGCATTAGAGCCGAAAATAGAGCAATATCCTGTATTAAGGTTAAAAGCATATTGTGAAGATGGAAAACTAGTAGGAGAATATTATTCTCTAAATGAAATTACCGTAAATAATCACACAGGGACGACTTATGCGGCCAAAGTTTATATAAATGGTGTACATTTTGAAAGTTTTAGAGGAGATGGTTTATGCATAAGTACTCCAACAGGGTCTACAGCTTACAACAAAAGTCTTGGTGGGGCTGTAATTCATCCACAATCAGCTGTATACCAAGTTACAGAGATCGCAGCATTAAATAATCTGGTTTACAGAACATTAGGGAATTCTCTAATTTTATCAGAAGATGATGAATTAACTATAAAACCTATAAACGCTGATAATCATCGTATAAGTGTTGACCATTTACATTTTAATTATGAGACAATATCAAAACTACAAATTACTTTAGCAAAGGATAGAAAGATTTCGTTTATTCGTTACAACGATGATAGCTTTTGGCAACGAGTAAAAAGATCGTTTATTAGCAATGACTAATTTAGTATTAACTTATACAATAGAAAAAGAACAATGTTTACGCGAGTTTTTGTTAGAAAATAACATCTCGCGTAAAACTTTAACAAGGATAAAATTTGATAATGATGGCAGTATTAAGGTAAATGACAAAGAAGAAAATGTCCGCTATATTTTGAAAAATGGTGACAAAGTAACAATAACATTGCCAAGCGAAAAATTTAGCGAACATGTTCGTTTTATAGAAAGGAATCTGGATATTATTTATGAAGACGAGTATTTTCTTGTAGTCAATAAACTTGCTAATCTACCTTCTATTCCTTCAAGAAATGAAGAAGATGCTTCGCTTTTAGAAATAGTTAATACTTATTTTCATGATAATAACTATGTTACTATTCCACATATAGTCACTCGCCTTGACAAAAATACTACAGGACTAGTCTTAATCGCCAAACATCGTCATATTCATGCGCTATTTGGCAAAACTGACATAAATAAATTTTATCTTGCACTCACAAAAGGAAAAGTTGCTGACCAAGTTGTAGAAGCCAATATAAAAAGAGAAGCGGATAGTATTATAACCAGATGTGTTGCAGAAGATGGAGATTATGCCAAAACACAAATTTGGTTAGTGAAATATTATGAAAAGAATGATGTGAGTTTGGTAAAATTAAAATTATTTACAGGGCGTACTCATCAAATACGAGTCCATATGAGTCATTTAGGTCATCCACTTTTGGGAGATGAACTGTATGGAGGGAACAAAAACCTTATAGCAAGACAAGCATTACACTGTCATAACTTGCAATTTAAACATCCGATAACACAAAAAGAACTTTCTTTGGAAGCTCCTTTAGCAGGAGATATTAAAAATATTACAGATAGCATAGGAATAGATTAATTCCTATGCTATTTATTTAACTCTAATAAAAAACATAGTGTCGATAGAAACAAATTTAAAGAGGTATATAAAGAAAAAACTTTTAACATAGTCAAGTGAAATAGATAAAATTTTACGACATGCTTTTAAGAGAAAATAGAATATAAACAGGCTATTTTTCACAAAAAAATATGATATAATTATAAAAAAAAGAGGAGGAAAATAATGAAAAAAGCCATAAAAATCGCGTTAACTACAATGGTAATAATGTGTATGATGCTCGGTGCAATGCATTGGTTTAAAAGCTATCAAGAAGAAAAAAGATTAATAAGACAAGACCAGGAAAGAATAGCGCAATATATTTTAGACAATGTAGAGCTGGTAGATGGAAATGAGATAAAGAAGATAAAATTTGTAGAATATGAAAAAAATACTTCAACTCAAATTTGGAGTATAGGTGTTGAAATTAATGAAAAAGTATTGGTATTAATTAAAGAAAATAAAAAAAATAGTGAGATATGGATATCATCAAGTAATGAGAAAATAAATATAACTAGGAGAAATAAGGTATATAAAAAAGGAAGTATAGAAATAACATATATAGAGGGCAAAGAATAAGAATGTTAAATGATAAGAATTACAGTGATTTATCAGAAGAAGTATATGATATTGATAGTAAAAAAATGTTCAAAATAAAAAAAGAAGGTGAACTAATATTAGACAATACGTTTCAAATTTTATCTCTTGAAGACAACCAAAACAACGGGATGCAAGCAGTGGCGGTGGCTCCAGTAAATGACAGAGGAGAAGTCGATACAAGCAAGATAGTAATAGTCTAAGATAGAACACGAATTTCAAATAATAGATGGAGTTGGGAGTTCTATTTTTTTTGACAAGAAATATGATATAATTATAAAAAATAGGAGGGGAAATAATGAAAAAAGCCATAAAGATTGCGTTAAATACAATGCTAATAATGTTTGTACTGTTAGGTGGTATGCATTGGTTTAAAAGCTATCAAAAAGAAAAAAGATTAATAAGACAAGACCAGGAGAGAATGGCACAATATATATTGGATAATGTAGAATTGGTAGCTGGAAACGAGATAAAAAAGATAGAGTTTTTAAGATTTGAAAAGCCAGATACAACAGCTCAAAGTTGGTGGATAAGAGTAGAATTAAATTCGAAGTATCAAACATACCTTACTGAAGGTGCATTAGGAGGCGAATTGCGTTTCTCAGGTTTTTATGCTGAGGAAATATCAATCAGAAAACAAGAAAAAAGGATTATTAATAAAAATAATATAGAAATAATTTATGTGAAGGGTAAACAATAGTATGGTGACTGATAAAAACTATAAGAAGATATCAAATGATGTTTATAAAGTAGATAGTAGGAGATATAACCCTTTAATAGAGGGGCAGGTTATTGAAAAAAAATACAAAATCCTTGCCTTAGAAGATAATCAAAACAACGGGATGCAAGCAATGGCAGTAGCGCCAGTAAATGACAGAGGAGAAGTTGATACAAGCAAGATAGTAATGATGTAGATTATAATTCAGATTTAGATGAGATAAATACTTATAATCGAATAATGAAGCTAAATAAAGAAGATATATTTAAGGTAATATCCCAATATAATTTTTGAATAAAAAATAACACAATAAATAGAGTGACCGAATTTTATAATATTCATGGATATGGAAATTATGAATTAGGAAGACGAGCAGTAAAAAGAATAGTAGATACAAAAACTATAGGTGAATGGTATATATCAAAAAGATATACAAATGAACAGAAGGAAAAACACAAATCAGACTTCTTTGATTATTTAGAAAGGGGAAAGGTTAAAAATGTTGAATAAAAAAATTAAAATAGCCTTATCTATAGTCTCTATTTTAACGATGATAATAACTTCTTATTGTATATTAATGCCCCCAAAAGTCTTAACAAGAGAAAATAATAAGGGTAATGAATTTGAACAATTAGACAAGTTGATGAATACAACAAGATATGCTGAACAAATAAGAAAAGCAGGCTATCAAGTAGATGATTATGATTTAGAGATAATGGATAGAGTGCCAAAGTTAAAAACATCAGGAGAGAATCAGTTTATTATATTGTCCCCTGCAGAAGGTAGCTTGGATATATATAGCGAAACTTATAATGAGTATATAGAGTTTGATAAAGATATGAATCTAAAAGGAGGCCTATTGTCAGAAGGTGAAAAGCATAGAACATTGAATGATGATGAAAAAGAATATTATAAAAAAATGATATTAGAAAAAATAAATAGACTACTTGATGATGTTTATAAAGCTGGAGAAAAATAATGCTAATCTTATAATCATCCAAAATAATCAAAATAATATCCAGAATTATTACGATGAAAAGTAGGTGTTATAATGAAGAAACTAAGTAAGAGCTGGAAAATATTTATAA
>ERZ773263.1237-NODE-1237-length-15563-cov-11.979946_pt1 | contig 15563 bp, 11 predicted proteins | sample MGYA00511076_ERZ773263 | MGnify/ENA primary metagenome ERZ773263 (study PRJEB29015, sample SAMEA2738155) | human oral metagenome | biome: human oral; feature: human-associated habitat; material: saliva | place: China | collected 2195 ... | reverse complement strand
CTCACGTGTGGCGTCAAAACATGAGTGCAGCGGCCGATCCACGCGCCAAGCTCTCGCGCGCAGCGGTGCGCTGAGCGCTGGTGGGCCTGGTGGTCCACCATTTGACGGTGGCGCGCATCGCCGACGTATTGGCCGTGTCATGGAACACTGCCAATACCGCGATCTTAGGTGAAGGCCAGCGCATACTCACAGGTGATCCTGATCGTTTCGAGGGGGTGTGCGTCATCGGTGTTGATGAACATGTGTGGCGCCACACCCCTGACGGCGACAAATACGTCACCGTCATCTTGGACGTCACTCCCGTACGAGACCGTCGCGGTCCCTCCCGGCTCCTGGATATGGTCCCAGGCCGCTCCAAGCAGGTCTTCAAAACCTGGCTGGCCTCCCAGCCCAACACCTGGCGCGAGCGTATTGAGATCGTCGCTATGGATGGATTCACCGGGTTCAAAAGCGCCGCCGCTGAAGAGCTCCCAGACGCAAGGGCGGTCATGGATCCCTTCCACGTCGTGCACCTGGCCGGGGATGCTCTCGATGAGTGTCGCAGGCGCACCGGGCAAGAACTCCACCACCGGCGCGGGCGGGCCACAGATCCCCTGTACAAGGCCCGCAGGATGCTTACGCACCAGATCTTGCCTACTCACCCCACGCCAACAACACCAGCTAGCCGACCTGTTTTCCAGCGATTGCCACGTCGCACTCGAAGTCACGTGGAGCGCCTATCAGAACATCACCTGGCGCCTACCGCGCGCCCGATACGAGCGCGGGCAAGGCTTTGATGGAAGCCGACATCAACACGCTGACCTCCACGCGCGTACCGAGGGGCCTGACCGAACTCATCACACTGGGAAGAACACTCAAACGCCGAGCCCGGGACATCCTGGCCTACATCACACCACCCCCACACCACAGGCGGCCCCACCGAAGCCATCAACGGACGCCTCGAACACCTACACGGCTCCGCCCCAGGACTTCCGTAACCTCACCCACTACATCACCCGACCACTCCTCGAAACCGGAGGATTCAGACCCCAACTACACCCCCAATTATGAAGAGCACGATCACCCCACACCCAGGGCACCCCGCGAGCTGGTTGCACGACTCAACATCGAGCACTAGAGCATTTGGGGTGCGAGCTACGCTCATCAGATGGAAGCCCTCCAAGTCGACGAGCACATCGCACCGATCACAACGATCAAGCGAGGCAGAGCGGCAGCAGGTAGGGTGAGACACCACCCGAGATCCTTGACGACAGCGGGGTAGAAGCCCGCTCATCATCAAGGACCTCGGCCTCTACCCGCAACCCCCGACCAACACCCGGTCACCCACACTCAACTCGGAAGAGCCAAATTGCTGGACGTTTACGGCGCTCGGGCACGTGTTCGCGGGAGGGGAGCGTGTGTGCTCAGAAAGTCACTAAGCACGACCAAGGAGTGTGGCAGGCGTTCGGCGTGGATTGCGTGCGGCCTGGGATGAGGTGGGCGATTCTAGAATGCTCGCCAGCTAAAGAGTGGTGGTTGCGTAGTGCGGCTGCCCAGTGGCGGGTGAAGAGTTGGCCTTGGTGTCATCAAGAGGGTGAGGGGGTGAGGGAGTAGGGAGTCTAGTGGCGCTCGCTGCCCTATGTTTCACGTGAAACACCCTCAATGTTCTGTTACTGAGATCGTTCAGCTGTCTGAAGAAGTGCATCGAAGTCTTTCAGGAAGCATTTCCCAAGTTCACTATTCGCATCGATAACAAAGGTTGGTCTATTCTTAGGGCGGTCCTTGAGGTGAGAATACGGAAAAAATATAATGCGGTGCCCTAGTCGGACCATTCCGTACTGTGGGAGTTTTTTTAGGTTGTGTAATTCGACAGCCTCTCCTAGTGAGCGGAGCTCCTGAGACGCTTTAATGTACTCACTCTGCAATTCTTCATGTGTGACGCCGGACAAAGCGCCCATCAGGAAGAGTACGTTTTCATCATATGGGTTAGGGATGGCGTAACGTATTCGGATCTGCCTGGCCTGAATTGCTTTCTCAAGGGCATCTGCGTTCCCTCGGATCCATCCGGACCCGGCCCACCAACAGACGTCGATTTCGTCAGCGTCAGCAATATACTTTTCCCAGGGAATCTTATGTTCGAAATCTGTTGTGGTGTGTAAAATTCCCTGATCGGCTAATGTGTTGGAAAGTCCGGCCTCCCGAAGAGACTTGTCAGTCTGGTGCTGAATCTCTTGAATGAGATCGTTTTTTCCAGATACTTCCCATAGGATTCCGATAGTACAAGCGGCGATGATTGTAATCAACACATTATCGAGTAATGAGCAGAGTGTGCCCAAGACATTGTTTTCACTACAACAAGTGCGCAAAGTTAAATCACCGATGAAGCACAGAAAAGCCAAAACAAGGCAATTCAAGAGTATGCGATTGTAGTACCAATGCCACTTGTGTGAAGTATTAGTGCCATTGTTGGTTATTTCTCTTGAGTCGTTCATGGGAACTTATCCTTCGGGTATCTCAAGGGTCGGCAGCGTCGCCAGGAGCTCCTGGGTTCGCATCGAGACAGTGACCAGGCGCTTGATCAGGTCCACGACCGCGTCGGGGCGGCCCTGCTCGCGGAGGAAATCGTTCGGGTCGTTGACGATGCCCGATGCCTTGTCCGTCTTCACGTGGTAGCGGTCGATGATCCACTCGGGCGGGCTACGGCCCGAAATCGAATAGTCCTGCGCCTCAGCCGGAATGCCCGTCAGTGTCACGTAGTCGTTGTACTCCAAGCGTGTGAAGTCTTTATCGCGGCGTCCCAGCTTCGGGAAACGCATCTTGCGCTCGCCGATCCGGTAGCGCTCCCACGGGTCCGCGGGCGCGTGCAGGCTCGCCTCCTCCTGCACCGACGGGTATGGCTCCACCCGCTCGTAGTTCACGTGCAGGTCCGCCAGCTCGCGGCCCACGCTCGCATACGTGTGGAAACCCGCCGCGCGAGGAATGTGCGGCAGCATCTTCTTCAGATCATCCTCGTAGCGCTCCCGGTACTCCGGGTGGTGCAGTAGCGCGTACACGTAGAAGAAAATGTCCTCCTTTGTGATCCCCGCATCCCCATAGTGCTCCCGGTACGAGGCCAGCGTCGCGTCCGTGACGTTATCGACGCGGCGATAACCGTCCAGGATCACCGGGATCTGGTCGCCGATCGACCGCGAGAAATCCAGGGACGAGGCCGTGGCAGCCCCATCCGCCCGGCTCTCCGAGGCGGTCGTCAGATCGGCGAACAGGTCAGGCTCGCCACCGGAGGTGGGGGAGAGGGGCTCCCAGGTGTAGAGCGGGAAGATTTGCGGTGTGCCTACGGAGTTCAGGTCGGGCAAAAGATCGGTCGAGAAGGGGCTGAAAGGCTTTCGGTAGTCAGTTGAGGCCGTTATAGACAGATTGTGATGCCTGGGTGTCGGAAAGATCTGTGGTAGCTGATAGATCATGTCGTTCATTTCGCGAGCGAAATATGCGGTTTGTGTGCAGAATGGTCGATACATACTTCTGTATAGAGCGCATGCGTTAAACTCATGAATTCTGTTAGCTTGAAGGTCGCGAATTAGCTGACGATTCCAGTTAATTCGAGTTGGGTCTGTGTCGAGAGAGTCCGCTTTTGTTTCAGCACTAACTTCGTTATTGTAGTTATCAATCATTCTGAGCATGTTGGTTGCTACCGATGCTCGGGAAAAGTTGTAGCACCACGCATCGCGACTCGTTTTCAGGCCACTTGAAAACTGGCGAAATACCGCTGGAGTTACATCCTTACCTTTATGTTGTTTATCGCCCATCGTCTGAAAAGTCATGAATTGCTCATCGCGAGCGTCGATCCAATCTCCATGTAGGTTTGGGGTGATGAGCTTGATGATGTCTGTTGTGCCTAGCCCCTTGATTGAGCCGTAGGACCTGATTTGGTCAAGCTTCTCCTGGCGCGTTGCATAGTCTTCTGCTTCTGAATAGAAGATGTCCGCCGGTCCGGTGTGTGACGGGTCTTTGACGAGGATGGAAATAGCAACTCCTGTCTGGATGTCGAAGACGTTTCCCCCCTCCCGCTTCGCGGCAATTCCAACTTTGCCGCGAATTCCGCCTCTGAGATTATTGATGAAAATTTGAGAAAACTCGTTCTGTAGGGAAAGTCTGACTCCGTCTGCTGAATTTCCTTCAACAAAAGAATTGTTGGAAACAAAGGCGATCACGCCTCGTTCCCCGATGCGATCCGACGCCCAGCGCAGGGCACGGAAGTAGGAGTCGTAGAGGCTGTTCTTGTTCACGCCTGACGACCGGGTCGCGTAGGTGGTCGCGATGCGCTCGTCTAGGCGTGGGTACGCGAGGTTTTGGTTATCGTCGTTTGCGCTTGCCTGTTTTGCCGAGTACGGCGGATTCATGACGATCACCGTGATCGCCGAGTCTTTCTCCGCCTTCGCGCGCTCGTTGTTGGCGGCCAAGCCCTCGAAGTCCTCGGTGATCGTGCCGTCGCCCTCGTGCAGCTGGAAGGTGTCCGTCAGGGTCATGCCCGGGAACTCGACGTAGCCCTCGTCCACGCCCTGCTCGGTGCGCACCTGGTGGTACACCTGCTCGATGTTGATCGACGCGATGTAGTAGGAGAGCAGCACGAACTCGTTCGCGAAGATCTCGTTCTTGTACTTGTGTTCCAGGGCCTCGGGTGGGATGACCCCCAGCTGCAGCAGGCGCGCGACGAACGTTCCCGTGCCCGCGAAGGGCTCGATGATGGCCACGCCCGGATCCCCCAGGCCCTGGCCAAACGCCGTGCGCATTGCGTCATCCGCGCTGCGGATGATGAAGTCGACGACCTCGACGGGCGTGAAGACGATGCCCAGGCGCTCGCTCATGCGCGGGAAGGCCTGTGAGAAGAAGCGATCATAGAGCGTGCGCATGATTTCCTGCTTGCCCGCCAGGGTGTGCACGGCCTCGATGCGCTCGACCATCGCCCGATAGAACGCATCCAGGTCCTTACGCTCGTTCTCGATCATCGAATGATCGGTGAGCATCTCGAGGATCGTGTTCATTGCGCGGCTCACTGGGTTCTGTTTCGAGAACGAATGATCCGGGAACATCGCGTCAAAGAGCGGGGCCGTCAGGATGTGCTGGGCCAGCATCTCCACCGCTGACTCGTTGTCCACGGCCGGGTTCAGCGTCGCGCGCAGCGCATTCACGAACTCCTGGAACGCGTCCTGGCGCTCCGGATCCTCCAGCAGGCGATCGATGAGGTGGATGTAGCGGTCTGCGACCGTCGCAATGTCCTTGGACCAATCCTCCCAGTACAGGGACGAGCCCACCTTCTTCACGATCTGGCCGAACACCGACTCCTTCCAGTCTGACGGCAGCAGTGTCAGCTGACCCTGAATGCCCTGGGTTACGCCGTCCGCGCCGGATTCCGAAGACCCAGCCCCGGCCTCGTCCCCATCGGGTGCAGTGCCGTCGAGCAGATCGTCCTGTTTGTTCTTCTTCTCGAGTGAGACCTGCTCGACGATGATGTTCTCCGGCCCCTTGCCGTTGAGCTCCATCGAGTTGATCGCTGCATCCAGGCGCTCGTCGTGCGCGCGCAGGGCCTTGAGGACCTGCCACACGACCTGAAAGCGCTTGTTGTCGTCCAGCGCGCGCTCTGGCGCCATGCCCGCCGGCACGGCCACGGGCAGGATGATGTAGCCGAAATCCTTGCCCGGCGCGCGGCGCATCACGCGGCCAACCGCCTGAATGACGTCCACCTGCGACTTGCGAGGCGACAGGAAGAGCACCGCGTCCAGCGTGGGAACGTCCACGCCCTCGCTCAGGCAGCGCGCGTTCGTCAGGATGCGGCACACCGGGACCTCGTCCGTGCCCGCGCCCTCGGTCAGCCAATCCATCTCGCGCGCACGCACCGCGGCGTTCATCGTGCCGTCCACGTGGCGGCACTCGACCTGCAGGTTATCCGACGCGTCATCGTTGCTGAGGTCGCTCAGGCCAAAGGGGCCGTTCACCAGGTCCGGGAACTGATCCGTCACCTGCTTCGAGGCTTTAATGTCCTTACAGAAGGCCACGGCGCGGCGCATAGGTGCGCTATCCTCGCCGTAGTCCACGTCCGAGCCGCGATTCTTGCGCTTAGCCAGCGCGTTCCAGCAACCCGTCAGCTTCGCGGCCGTGTCGAGGTTTAGCTCGCCGCCCATCTCAGCGATTGTCTGATACTGGCCCGACACCTCCTCCTCGCTGACCGTCAGGATGATGACCTTGTAGTCCGTCAGCAGGTTCTCCTTCACGGCCTGGCCGAAGCCCAGACGGAAGAACACCGGACCGTAGGTGTCCTGATCGTCCATCGAGGTCAGGATCGCGTCCTTCTCCGATGCCCTGCTCTTCGCGTTCTCCGCGAAAATACGCGGCGTCGCCGTCATGTAGAGGGTCTTCGCTCGGCGGATGAACTCGTCGCTGTGGATCTTCGTAAACGCGCTCTCGTCCTCGCCCGTCAGCGTCGCGCCCGTCGTGCGGTGGGCCTCGTCGCAGATGATCAGGTCAAAGTCGCGCCAATTGTCGCCCTTCGATCCGCGTATCGCACTGACGCACTTGCGGCGGACCCGGGAGACCACCATCAACGTCACTAAGGTCGAGCCGCAGTGAGCTTGATGTCTGCCTGGCGCGACCTATAACGAACACGTGGGATTCTCGTGCTGAGGATTTTGCCCAGCGCATTCTTTGGCGTTAGTTTGTTTCCTTCGGAGCGGTGTTGTTGTCTCTGGGAATACCTGCTCGTTGTTGCTGGGTGGTGTTGATGCCTAGGTTCCGCAGATCCATGATGGTGGCCAGCTGAGCTAGGCTCGTGTCTTCCAGAAGACGCGGGTTGCGCGCCAAGTGCTGGAGAAGAGTTTCCAGCTTCTCGCGCGGGTGCATGGCAATCTGTGCCCTCAGCTCGTCCACGTCTGCCGCATCGACAATGTCCGACCGCGAGACGAGCCGAGTCTGCTCCTCCGCGAAGAGTTGCGCCGCCGCGGCCGCCATCAGGCGTGCCTGAGCCTCAGCGTTCGACATCTTCTGTCGCTTTGCCTCAATCCGGAGAGGGGTGTGGGTGGCTTGAGCGCCGCCGTGCCCGATCGTCGCGAGTGGTGAGCTTGTGGCATCGGTACCTTCGGGAGCCGGGTGGTCGTCGTGTTTCTTTCCCCACGGCAAGTGGACCTTCGATAGCGTGCCCTTGATGAACGGGAAAGCCGTGCCTTCCGCCCACTTCTTGATTCGGGGACCCGCATATGAGGCTCCAGCCACTGCGGCCACACCTATCAGGAGGATCAGAGCCTCAACTAGCCGTTCGGTCGCGTCGTCGGTCGACTCGTCATCCTCCCTGTTCTCGGAATCCCATCGGGTCTCGCTTGACATGAACATCGGCGGATCGCCGTACGGGGAATACGTTGAGTCGCTCTCGTCTGAGTCGAGGTCTGGGAAGAACGTTCCGTGTTCCCGGAGGTTTCCGTTCTGATCGAAGAGGTTCTGTGACCACCCGCCATCGCTACGTTTACCTGGCGACAGGGAATCGTCGTCCCAGTAGTACGTGCCTCGTTGCTGTCCCATGGTAGTCCTGACGCGCGAAAATAATTTCGGTGTAACTATACAGGTGTTGACTGTTCGCGTGCAAACCTATAGTTAGTTACTTTTGGGAAGTAGTTGCCGGTAGCTGTCCTACGAGCAGTCGAGTTCATCAAGGATGCAGATGCCCGATCGTTGGTGTGACATCTGTTCCCTCCGAGGGCGTGCTGGCCGTGGGCTAACGCCGATCGACCTCCGATGGATTTCGCCGCAAAGCCACAGCGTCCCCCTCTACCCCTGACTCACCTCGGCCCGGATCAGGGGGATCGGGTAGGCGGCGGCCGAGATGGGGGAGAGGTAGGAGTCGGTGATGCCCGCGGTGAAGGCGTCGATGCCGAGGACCTTGTAGAGGGCGTTGCGGCCGAACTTGGTGGAGTCCGCGACGAAGTAGGCGGTCGACGCGATCGAGCGGACCTTCTGCTGCAGCTCGATCGAGTAGCCGGAGGAGGCGTAGATGCCGTCCTCCATCACCGAGTTCGCCCCAAACACGGCGGTGTTCACGCGGATGTGGTCCAGCTGATCGATCGCGGTCGGCCCCCACATGTGCGTCCGGTTGGGCAGCAGCTCGCCCCCGACGAACACCAGGTTGAGCGACGGCTTCTTGAGGATCTCCAGGCCCACCAGCAGGTCGTGCGTCACGACGGTGACGCGGCGGGCGTTGAGGGCGCGCGCAACCTCCAGGCACGTCGACCCCGAGTCGAGGAAGACGGACTGCCCGTCCAGGATCCGCTCCGCCATCGCCGGCCCGATCGCGCGCTTCTCGGCTCGGTTGGGCGAATCGTGCAGGAACTCCTCGGTGTCCTCGTCCTGCGGGACGGGGATCGCGCCTCCGTGGGTGCGGCGCACGAGGCCCGCCTCGGCAAGGTGCTCCAGGTCCCTGCGGATGGTTGACACGTTGACCTCGAGGGCTTCCGCCAGGGAGGACACGGTCTCGAAGCCTGTCGCCTCAATCATGGAAACAATGGTGTCTTGCCGGGTCACGATGCTTCCTTCTGCTGGCTACGGACGGGGGACGGCGGCGGAATCGACGACGGATGCCTGCAACAGGGCATCGCGGACTCCGCCCTCTTGACACTGTAGCGAACTTTCGGAGCGAATGTGCGCGATACCGCGCAACGAGGGATCTCGCGGGTAATCGCAGTCTATGGGGAGTTATTCGCTCAGTATTTGCGTGTAACCGTGCAAACAAGCAGAGGGGACCGCGCGTTGATGGCTGCTTCAGTGCATGTGATATGCGCGAAAGAGAGTTGCACATGCGCGAAAGCGCGTGTACTGTTGGTGATTGCGACGCGGGTCACGCCATGTTGCGTGCGCCATCGCGGGAGATGGCGAACCCACAGCGTCGGCCAACGAGATCACGAGGAAGTGACGACATGAAGATCGGAAGACTGAGCGCGGCAGCGATGTCCATTGCGTCGATCCTGGCTCTGACGGCCTGCTCGACCGTCGGTGGGACGGCGGGGGAGAACCTCGGGAGCACCACCGGATCGGCCTCAGGCGATGCCAGCAAGACGATGGTCACCGTCGTCAAGGTCAAGGGAATCGCCTGGTTTGATCGAATGGACGTCGGAGTCAAGGAGTGGGGCGCCGCCAACGGCTACGACACGCGAACGGAAGGAGGAACGGACGTCTCCCCCGAGAAGCAGATCCAGATCATCCAGGATCTCATCGCGCAAAAGCCCGCGGCCATCACCGTCGTCCCCAACTCCCCCGAGGCCCTCTCCGCGGTCCTTGAGCAGGCCCGAGCCCAGGGCATCAAGGTGGTCTCCCACGAGGCGACCGGCATCAAGAACGTCGACGTCGATATCGAAGCCTTCGACAACGCCTCCTACGGGGTAGACATCATGAAGAGCATCGGCGAATGCACCGGCGGCACCGGCAAGTACGTGCAATTCGTCGGCGGCCTGACCGCCAAGACCCACATGGAATGGGTCGAGGCAGCCTACGACTACCAGCAGAAGAACTTCCCAGGCATGGAGCGAGTCGAGACGCCCATCGAGTCCACCGACAACGAGACCGCCGCCTACGAGAAGGCGAAGGAGGTGCTCGGCAAGTACCCCGACATCAAGGCCTTCCAGGGCTCCGCAGGTAACGACGTCCCGGGCATCGCACGCGCGATCGAAGAAGCCGGCCTCTCCGACCAGGTCTGCGTCATGGGAACCTCCATCCCCTCCGCCTCCGCCAAGTACCTCGCCACCGGATCGATCGACAAGATCTTCTTCTGGGATCCCGCCCTCGCCGGGAAGGCCCAGCTCCAGATCGCCAAGATCCTCGCTGACGGCGGAACCATCACCGAGGGCACGGACCTGGGCATCGAGGGCTACAACAACCTGCACAAGCTCGACGGCTACGACAACGTCTGGGTCGGCTCCGCCCAGATCGCCGCCGACGCCGAGCAAGCCAAGAAGTACAACTTCTAACGAGGCGGCCCCGGCCTCGGCGCGACAAAGACGAGGCCGGGGCTCGCGTCCCACGACAGCGCTGTCCACACGACACTCGAAGGAGAGCACATGCGCACCAATGTGGAACAAGCACCGCGCCCCAACGGACAAGGCTCGAGCTCGCACGAGAACCCCTTCCTAGAGGTTCGCCATATTGTCAAGAACTTCGGTGGCGTCCGAGCCCTCGACGGTGTCGACCTGGCTGTGTGGCCCGGAGAGGTCCTGTGCCTGGCCGGAGAGAACGGCTGCGGGAAATCAACCCTCATCAAGGTGATCTCCGGCGTGCACCGGCCGGACTCGGGAAGCATCGCAATCGAGGGCCAAGAGGTCACGGCGCTCACGCCGCTCAGCGCGATGAAAGCCGGAATCCAGGTCATCTACCAGGACTTCTCCCTGTTCTCCAACCTCACCGTGGCCGAGAACATCATGATGACCGCCTCCGTGACCGACAAGAAGAGCCTCTACAGCCGCTCCCGCACGACCCGGCACGCCCGCACGATCGTGGAACGCCTGGGGGTCGCCCTCCCCCTCGACGCCGACGTCGAACAGCTCTCCGTCGCCGACAAGCAGCTCACCGCGATCTGCCGAGCCCTGGCAGGCAACGCGAAACTGCTGATCATGGACGAGCCAACAACCGCCCTGACCCAGCGGGAGGTCGCTCGACTCTTCATGGTGGTCGAGAAACTCAGCGCCGAGGGGGTTGCGCTCATCTTTGTCTCGCACAAGCTTGACGAGGTCATGGCGATCTCCCAGCGCGTCACCATCATGCGCTCCGGCCGCAACGTCATCGACTCCCCGGTCGAGGAGCTCGACCGCGAGAAGATCACCCACTACATGACCGGCAAGGAACTCGACCAGAGGAGACGCGTGCCACCCCTCGACGACGACGCCCCCGAACGCCTGCGGGTCGAAGCGCTCACCTCCGCGGGCCGCTTCGACAACGTCTCCTTCTCCGTGAAAAAAGGCGAAATCCTCGGAATCACCGGACTTCTCGGATCGGGGCGAACCGAAATCGCGCAGGCCCTCTTCGGCCTCCTTCCGATCGACAGTGGACGAGTGTCCATCGACGGCGAACAGGTCGCGGTTGCCTCCATCAAGCAGGCGATCGACGCCCACATCGGATACGTCCCCGAAGACCGCCTCACCGAGGGCCTCTTCCTCGACAAGTCCATCGCGGACAACGTCATCGCCGCGTCCATCGACCACCACACCTCGAAGCTCCACACGCTCCGCAAGGAGCGGATTCGGCGCACCATCGCGCACTACTTCGAGGCCCTCCGGATCAAAGCGCCCGACGTCCTGGCTCCCGTGCGCTCACTGTCGGGCGGAAACGCCCAGAGGGTCGTCCTCGCCAAGTGGCTCGCGCGCTCGCCCAAGGTCCTCATCCTCAACGGCCCCACGGTCGGTGTCGACGTCGGATCGAAAGCCGAGATCCTCGAGATTCTACGAGAGCAAGCCGCCGCCGGAATGGCCATCGTCATCATCTCCGACGACGCCCCCGAACTCGTCTCCTGCTGCCACCGCGTACTCATCACCAAGGGCGGCCACATTGCCGCCGAACTGGGCGGAGAGGACGTCGATGCTCGAATGATTAGAAAGATGGTCGTGTCATGAACATAAGTACCGTCGCTCGCAACGTGCTGCGTTGGATCTGGGGACCCAACCGCGAGGGAATCGTCCTCACCGTCCTGGTGGTGCTCGCGCTCGTCATGTCCGCGATCAGCCCCGCCTTCTTCACGGTCTCCACGCTCTTCTCCCTCCTGCGCTCCTCCATCGTCCCGACGATCTACGCCCTGGGCGTCCTCCTCGTCATCATCTCCGGCGGAATCGACGTCTCCTTCGCGGCGATCGCCTCCTTCGCCTCCTACGCCACCATCGTGTTCCAACTGAGCCGAGGCATCAACATCGGCCTGTTCGGATCCTTCGCGATGGCCCTCATCATCGGAGCCGTGCTGGGACTCCTCAACGGCTACCTGATCTCGAGGTTCAAACTCCCGACCCTCATCGTCACCCTCGGCACCCAGGGCATCTTCCAGGGCTTCCTCCTGGCCTACATCGGCTCCACGTACATCGCCCAGCTGCCAGAGGGAATGGCCTCGGCCTCGACCGCCAACATCGTCTCGGTCGATACCGATACCGGCGTCGCCCTGCTCCACTCGATGATCATCCCGGCCATCGTCCTGGCGATCGTCATCGCTCTGATCCTCAGTAAGACGATGTTCGGCCGCTCCATCTACGCGATCGGAGGCGACACCGAGTCCGCGCACCGAGCCGGAATCAACGTCAAGAGAACGCAGATCTGCGTGTACGTCATCGCGGGAACCCTGGCCGCGACCGCCGGCATGGTCTACATGATCCTGGGGCGCTCGGCCAACCCCCAGGAGCTGGTCGGGCACGAACTCGACATCATCGCCGCCGTCGTCCTCGGGGGCGCGTCGATCTTCGGGGGACGAGGCTCCGTCCGGGGAACGATCCTCGGGGTCCTCCTCGTGCAGCTGATCAACAACTCGCTGATCCTCATCGGAGTTCCGAGCGCATGGCAACGCGCCGCAGTCGGCCTGCTCCTCGTCGCCGGCGTCGGCATTCAGGCCCTGGCCGCCAAACGAGGAACGAGGCTCCTGCGCAGCAAGAACGCGCAGGTCGACCACAGCAACGCCGCCCCCCAGGCCGTCGAAGGATGAGCGCCATGAATACGACACTTCGTGAAACCAACTCCCGCATCGACCTCTTGAGCGCCTCCCTGCTGTCTCGGCTCAGACGCGACAGGTCCATCGGCCGAATGGTCCTCATCCTCCTCGTCGCCATCGCAGCGTTCTCGGTCCTGTCCCCGAGCGTCTTCCTCACGGGACTGAACCTGCAAAACATGCTCCTCGGGGTCGCGGAAATCGGGATCCTCTCCATCGCGATGATGATCTCCATGGTCACCGGCGGCATCGACCTGTCGCTGGTCGCCATCGCCAACCTGTGCGCGATCACCGTCTCCACGCTCTACACCTCCTCGGTCCTGGGCGGCGCGGGAGCCGAACAGTGGAGCCCGGTCATCATCCTCATCGGCCTGGTCGTGGGCCTCGCCTGCGGCCTCGTCAACGGCGTTCTCATCGCCTACGTGGGCGTCACCCCGATCCTGGCCACGCTGGGCACCATGCAGATCTTCAACGGATTGGCCGTCGTGTGGACCGGAGGAAAGACCCTCTACGGATCCCCCGAAGCCCTCACCGCCTTCGGGAAGACGGCCGTCGCGGGCGTCCCCCTCCTCTTCATCGTCTTCGGCCTCGTCGCCCTGCTCGTCGGTTTCATCCTGAATCGCTCCCCGCTGGGCCTGTCCCTCTCCCTCGAGGGCTCCAACGGGACGGCCGCGAAGTTCTCGGGCATCCGCTCGACGCGCATCCTGATGAGCTCCTACCTGCTCACGGGCCTCCTCGGATCGCTGACGGGAATCGTGTTCATCGCCCGAAACCCCACGGCCTCGGCCGACTACGGCGCCTCCTACGTCCTGCTCGTCATCGTCATCGCCGTCCTCGGGGGGACGAACCCGAACGGAGGCTTCGCCACCGTCGGAGGCGTATTCCTGGCCGCCCTGACCCTCCAGGTCGTCCAGAGCGGATTCACCTCGATGAGGCTGTCCGCCTTCCAATACTCCATCGCACAGGGAGTCATCCTCATCGGTGTACTCGTCCTCGACTGCATCGACTGGAAAGACGTTCGATCGCACCTCTCCATTGCCGTCAGGCGCACAGATTCGGTAGCCGCTCACGACAGCGGTTCAACAGAAAGGAAATGATCATGAAGAAGATCATTAACAACCCCGACCAGTTCGTCGATGAGATGGTCGAGGGCATTCTCCTGGCTCACCCCGATCAGGTCAAGACACCCGGCGACGACCGCCGCGTTCTCGTCCGCGCCGACAGCCCGGCCGCGGGCAGGGTGGGAATCGTGACCGGGGGCGGCTCGGGTCACCTCCCCCTCTTCAAAGGCTACGTCGGACGAGGCCTGTGCTCGGGCGTCGCCATCGGCAACGTCTTCTCCTCCCCGTCGGTCCAGCAGTGCGCGGATGCAGCCAAGGCGGTCGATGGTGGCGCGGGCGTGCTCTTCCTCTACGGAAACTACGGCGGCGACGTCTTCAACTTCGACCTGGCCGTCGACCTGCTCGAACTTGACGGAATCGAGACGCGCACCGTGCTCGGCTGCGACGACGTGGCCTCTCAACCCAAGGAACGCGCTCGGGATCGTCGAGGTGTCGCGGGCATCTTCTTCGCCTACAAGGCCGCGGGCGCGGCCGCCGAGCGGGGGGATTCGCTCGACGAGGTTGCCGCCGTTGCCCAGAAAGTCGTCGACAACACTGCCACGATGGGCGTCGGCCTGTCCCCGACGATTCTCCCCACAACCGGTTCCCCGTCCTTCGAGCTGCCCGACGGGGAGATGGAAATCGGCATCGGCATCCACGGCGAACCCGGCATTCACCGCGGACCCCTGGGAACCGCCGACGAGATCGCGGATCGGATCCTCGACTCCGTCATCCCGGACCTGAGTCTGCGCGAGGGAGACCGCGTCGCCGTCCTTGTCAACGGCCTGGGAGCCACGCCGCTGGAGGAACTGTACCTGCTGTACAGGCGCACGCATCGCCGTCTCACCGACCTGGGGGTCGTCATCGAGCGACGCTACGTCGGCGAGTACGCGACCTCCCTGGAGATGGCCGGAGCTTCCATCTCCCTCCTCAAGGTTGACGACGCTCTCCTCGAGCTCCTCGACGCTCCCGCCCAGTCCCCGTTCTTCAGGGAGGCGTGAGCATGCGATCGCGTGAACTCATACGCCAGATCCAGGCCTCGATGTCGCTGCTGATCGAGTCCTCGGACGAACTGCGCGACCTCGACCAGGTTCTCGGCGACGGCGACCTGGGCATCACGATCTCCGCGGGCGCGCGTGCGGTGATCGACGCCCTCGACGCCATGCCCACCGAGCCCGAGCCGGTCCCCTCCGACGTGGCGCGAGCATGCGCGAGAGCATTCGCGAACGCGAATCCGTCGACGATGGCGGCGCTCGTGGCCGGAGGACTGCTTGCCGGTTCGAAGGTCTGGGTCGGATGCGAGGACGTGACCGCGGCGGAAGCGGAGGCATTTATCCGCGCGGCCGCGAACTCGATCTCGCACCGTGGCAAGAGTCAGGTGGGAGACAAGACGATCCTCGACGCGATGGTGCCCGCCGTCGATTCGCTGGCCGACAGTCTCGCGGCGAATCCGCAGGTGGCCACGGATAGCGACCTCGCCCTGGGAGCCCTCGAAAGCGCGATCTCGTCCTCGGCCGCAGCCGTCGTGGCCACCCGAGACCTGCAGTCCCAGCGCGGACGAGCCTCGTGGCTGCAGGACCGGTCGATCGGCCTGCAAGATCCCGGCGCGACAGCCTTCCTGCGCGCCCTCGAGGCCTGGCGAGATGCCGCCACCGGAGAGAGGGGGCCTCGCGCGGCCGTCGTGGGCAACCTCTGAGGCCGCGCCGTCGCGACCACACCCGAGGCTGGGGGCGACCGAGAGTTCGCCCCCAGCCGCCGTCTGCGAGTCGGTGCCCGCCGCC
>ERZ773263.1235-NODE-1235-length-15584-cov-3.243158_pt1 | contig 15584 bp, 16 predicted proteins | sample MGYA00511076_ERZ773263 | MGnify/ENA primary metagenome ERZ773263 (study PRJEB29015, sample SAMEA2738155) | human oral metagenome | biome: human oral; feature: human-associated habitat; material: saliva | place: China | collected 2195 ... | reverse complement strand
TTCCAGCCTTATATTCTGGATAAATTGCTAGTCTTTTTGCTGTTGAGGTCTTCGCTTTATCCCATGCAACTACTACTTTCGTTGGTTGCAATTTTTTCACAATTTCTGTTGCAATTGTTGCAAAACCATACACTCCAGAAGTTGGCGTACCGTCCGATGTTGACAACGCCCCCATTGCAAAATATCCCCTATAAAATACACTCTTACCGTCAATAATTACCAATGTCTTCATCGTCTCACCTTAGTCTAGTTTTTTAATTAGAATTCAATTCGATCGAGAATCACATCCACATCATCATGCAGCTTAGCTACGCTTTCATCATTGAGCACATAGTAATCTGCCATTGCAATTGGACCACCCTTCTCTAAATTCTCCACCTCCGATCTATCACGTTCTTGAATTTCTTTTGTATTGAATGGCCTCTCTGGTCTTTTTCCAACCCTAAAATGCCTTAGGGCCTTTGGTACTACAACCGCCAACACTGTTAATTGACCTGGAAATTCCTTTTTTAAAATCTTATATTCAGTCCATGAATAAAGACCATCTAGTACAATCCGCTTTTGACCGGCATTAATTAGGTTTTTTGCCTCCTCAATCACTTGTTTCACCACCCAATCTTTACCTTCGGTCTCCCGAATCATCTCCCTGAATCGCTTTTCACTTTCTCCGTCTGAAGTAATTTCGATCCCTCGTCGCTTCATCTCTTTATAAATCATTCCCCCAAAATACACTTTAGGAAAACCTTTTTCAGTCAAATAATCTACTACTACCGATTTTCCAGATCCACTCATCCCCACAACTGCTATGATTTTTATATTGCCATCATTCATCATCTTTTCCTCTTATTTTCTCTATATTACTCTATTTCTTCTCTTTTGACTATTTTGCAAATTTTCGAAAAAAGTTCACAAAATCCGCTCTCTCTTGTGTTTGCCTCATATAAATCAAAATCGATCTCCCCTTCTCGTCTCTCAAACTGCCATCCATCTCCGCATCCACCATAAAAGTTGTACGGTTTTTAAAACTCAAAAAAATTAATAAATTTTTTATTAAGCTCTCACTTCTATCGTAAATCTGGAAAACGTCTGAAAACCACCCATGCTTAGCCTTAAATACATTCTGTTTAGAAAATACATATATATCCGAATAACTATTTAGTTCAGCATCCACCTTCACAATCACAATCACTCCAGTTTGCCAGTTATAACCTATTACCAGGTTTGAATAAATTGTTGTGGTTAAATTTTGTATATATATCCCATAATTAGATTCAACCTCTCTTTCTTCACTAATCGAGTCGGTATGATATCCAGCCACTAATTTAAAGCCTTCCGGGGAAATTAATTGTTCAGCAATGTGTACACCATTTTTATCCACAACCTCTTTTTGTGACACTTCAATATTATATTGCTCAATTGCCACCAAAAAAATTCTCGCCATCCTTTCTCTGTTGCGTTTTATCAATTCAATATTCCAATTCTTTTCTCTTTGTCCAAAAAAGCCCTTCATCCATTCAGAAAATCCACCTCTACCAGTTCTAATTCCAAGCTGTACCATTATCTATAATCATACCATGCCTAATTTTAAATTAGAACTTGCTATAATATTAATATGATTTATGATATTGCAATTATTGGTGCCGGTACCGCTGGTATGACTGCCGCCCTCTACGCTCTTCGCGCAAATAAAACTGTTCTTTTGCTGGAGTCCACTATTTATGGTGGCCAAATCATTCAATCTCCCCTTGTAGAAAACTACCCTGGTCTCCCTAATGTATCTGGCCAAGATTTTGCCTCTCATTTGTATCAGCAACTTCAAGCTTTAAACCAAAAAATCACCTACCAAACCGTTCTTGATCTAGACTATGTAGATTCTCTTTATTCCATTCACACTAAAAATCAACAATATCATGCCAAAACAGTTATTTTGGCAACTGGAACCACACGCCGCAAGCTTAATCTCCCGGAAGAAGATCAACTTCTAGGTCGTGGCATCGCTATTTGCGCCACCTGTGATGGCCCACTTTATAAAAATCAAACTGTCGCCGTTGTTGGTGGAGGTAATTCCGCCGTTCTTTCTGCCCTCTACTTAGCAGATCTTTGTCAGAAAGTTTATCTTATACACCGTTCCGATCTTTTTCGTACCGAAGAACTTCTCTTTGACAAGTTAAAACTTCGCAAAAATGTAACCATTCTTACCAACAATGAGATCAACTCACTAAAATCTTCCAACCATTTTCTCACGGCAGTTGATCTTAAAAATGATTTGCCAAAAGATTTTCAACAAGACCCCTCACTCCCTCGTACTCTTAAAATTCAAGGTCTCTTTGTTGAAATTGGCCGCATTTTCCCAAGTACTAATCTTCTAAAGAACCTAGGTCAAAGCCACAATTTAGTTACGGACTCTTCTGGCTTCCCAATTACCGATGATAATTGCGCTACGACCTTACCGGGCTTCTATGTTGCCGGAGATTGTCGCTCTAAAGCTACTCGCCAACTAGTTACCGCTACCGCCGATGGCGCGCTTAGTGCTACTTCCGCTATTAATTTTTTAAACTAAAAAAATGGAGCCATTGACAGGGATCGAACCTGCGACCTGCTCGTTACGAATGAGCTGCTCTACCAACTGAGCTACAATGGCACCTGATTAGATTATATCATGAAACATTTTCTTGCCCAACGAAAACCCCACATAAACCCAGCACTCCCCCCTGAGGATAAACTAAAACAGTCTCAGATTGCCGCACTTACTAGTCGCCCATTTGCGCATCGTGGTGTACACGGTTTCCTTAATCCATCAACCTATCAAAAATACCCTAATATTCCATCTCCTCATCAGCCCTACCTTTTTATCCCTGAAAACACCCTTGCCTCCTTTCAACTTGCTATTCAAAATCAACTAGCCATCGAACTTGACCTTCACTATACAAACGATCATCATCTTGTCATTTTTCACGACAATAACACCTATCGGCTTACTCAAGTCTCTCAAAAAATTAAGCATAGCACCCTAGCTAGTATTCAAGAACTCCAGCTTCTTTCCCCCTCTCGGCATTCAAAAAATCCTTTCCCCAAAGAATATATCTCTAGGATCCCCACACTAGAATCTGCACTTCGATTTATCGCCGGTAAGACCCCCCTCCTTATTGAACTTAAATCTGAATTCAATATTAACTATCGTCATTTCTGCCAACAAACCGCGGACCTGCTTCAAAAATATCAAGAACAATATCAAAATGCTCCCGTCGCCATCAAAAGTTTTGACCCGCGCATCGTGCACTGGTTTCTTCATTATTATCCAAATATCCTCTCTGGCTTACTTATTCCCAACCATCCAAATCCTCTTTATTATTTAGGTTTATCTCTTCTAAAATTCCCCTTTAACTCATGGCTTAAACCGGATTTTCTTTCCGTCGATAAAAAAATTGTTCAAAACAATCATATTCAAAATTACCGCCAATCTCGCCCTGTACTCTGCTGGGTACTCTCTTCAAATTCCGAAAAACACTATCAAAAGTATATAGATAATTCCATTATTGAATAAAAAATTTAAACAAGAAAAAACAGCCCTAAAGCTGTAATGGCGGATCCGACGAGACTCGAACTCGCGACCTCCGCCGTGACAGGGCGGCGCTCTAACCAACTGAGCTACGAATCCAATACCAGTAGTATACTTTATTGTCCCCGATTACGCAAGACTTTTTCTCTATCTTCTTTAAATTATGCTAAAATAACTACATAAGCGAGTATCGTATAACGGCTATTATGCTTCCTTCCCAAGGAAGAGACGAGGGTTCGACTCCCTCTACTCGCACCATTTTTGTCAAAAAAATCCCTCTTCCAGGGATCTTTTTTTATTGATACGATACTTTCTATTCGTCCTTCAAGCTAATCATTTCTCGTACCAGTCCCCCTTCACGAATTTGTTTCACTTGTTTATTAAACTCCAAAAACGGAATCTTAATTGACGTATAATTCACTTGTGATTCGGTTTTGTTAATCAATGTCACAAAATAGTATCCATCACCAGACGAAGACATCACACGATCTGAAGTCTGCCCCGCCTCAAGACTCATCGCGATTCCAGCCCTACCCCCGTCAACATTCAACTTATCAACCAATCCCCCGGTCTCCTCATATAAAACCTTTTCACCAAGCTCATCGGCAATAACCTTTAAACTCTTTCCCGCCTTTACTCCCGCCTGTACAGTCTCCGAAACTCTAATCGCTTCCTTATCAATCTGTTGTGATACTTTTTCTTTCATTAAGGAAAGGTAAAGCATCCTGCGATACTCTTTAACGGATAGACCAAAGTTGTCCTCTAGGATTTTCTTAAAACTCTCCTCACTTCTCTCTACTCCGCCAATCTTACGATGCTTATCGAGCGCACGATCAATCTCATCTTTATCCACAGTCAAATGATACTCAGCCGCCAATTTCAAGGCATAGGCATAATTCTCCGCCTCAGTTAAGGACATTCTTTTGTAATGATTCATCATTGACGAAGCATCTTTATCATTGCCCAACTTCCCTTGCTGCTGTTCAATTGGCGTAATCGTACTCTTATAAATCATTAAATAATCAGAGTATCGTACACGCTCGCCGTCTACTGAAGCCACAGGTAGCGGCACCAGCTGAGTAAGTCTATAAAGTACTGAATCTGTGCTCTGCCACTTATATAGAGATAGGTACAAGAATCCACCAAACAACATTACTGCCACCAAAGAGATCACAATAGTCAACGTTACAATACGGTATTTAGCATATTGTAGAGGATATTTAAACTTTCGCCCCTTTGACAAAACTTCTTCGCGCCTCTCCTCGACCCGCTCAAGCTCTGTCTTGTTTTTAAACTCCTCAATCTCCTTCTGCTCTTTACGTTGTTTTAAACGTTTGATGATTGATGGCTTTTTTTCATCATTTTGTTCTTGTTTCTTCACTCTTATTTCTCCTCTTCTCTACTTTGTGTTTTTTGCCACGACATTTTGCAATTTTTCATAAATCTGCGCCGGTTTCCCCACTACTGAAATCACTAGATCACCCACACCAGTTTGAATTAAAATTGTTCCATAACCTAAAATCCCCCCAACCACCGAAGTGATTCCATAAGAAATGCTCTGGATTTTGTCTAATCCCAGATCCACTACGGTCTTCTTGAATAAACCTTTTTGTGAAACCTGTCTAATTCTTTGGTCTGTCACGATATAAACCGAAAAATACCACATCATGTATGCATAGAAAAAACCACACACCCCCACAAACACAAACCCCAGAAAAATCCACAACATTCTTAGATCATTCTGCCACAAAAAAAGCGGAATTATTCCTAGTATTATCATAATTACTAGGAAAATAATTCCCGCTTTTGCTGTCGAAAAATGGCGACGAAAAATAAACTTAACTTCTTCCCCTTCTCGTTGCCCATCAAATACTAATTTTGTCATATAATTTCAATTTATGGTGACCCGGGCGGGGGTCGAACTCGCAACCTTCTCCTTAGGACGGAGCTGCTCTATCCATTGAGCTACCAGGCCAACACAAATTAATTATACCATATATACTTCACTATCTTAGCGAGTATATTTTTCGTTCAAATCTTCGTAATCATAAAGCTCAGCATCAGTGAACCATAGTCTCACTTCTTCCTCCGCCTCTTCTGGATTTCCTGAAGCATGCACAAGATTAGGTACACCAATCTTTTTTGCATTAGAATAACCAAAGCTCATGTGAGAAAAATCACCACGAATTGTACCCATATCCGCAGATTTTGGCTCAGTTGGGCCAACAATCTTACGCACCAAAGCCACCGCCTCCACTCCTTCAAGGCACATTGCAATAATTGGACCAGACATCATATAGTCCAGATTATACATAAAAGTTTCCTCACCACGACGTGAAATCAACTTTCCAATATCTTCATAATGTTTCTTAAATAACACCTGGTCTGGACTTACCATCTTCATACCAACAATTTTTAGTCCCACACGCTCAAAACGTTGCAAGATCTCCCCCACGATACCACGTTGAACTGAATCTGGCTTAAAGATCACAAGGGTTCTTTGCACGAAGTCGGCAAGATCGACCTCCTTTTGTTTATTAGTAGGTTTATCTTCTGACATACGTACTCCCTGAGCTATGCTCTTACATTTTTCTGATTATAACACAACCAGTCAAGCCATTCCACGCTTGCCCTCATCCAGGTGCAACTCGCAGCCTTAGTCGCAAATTACCGCGTTAATCAATTCCTTACATCCCCCGACTTTTTTATTGTAATTTTTTTGATAGGTTTCCCGAATAAAACTATACATTTCCTCGAATTTCACCGAAATATTTGCAAGATCAACCAGCTGTAACGGGAATTCCGTCAACACATCCGGCCTCTTCTCCTTTTGAAATTGTATAAATGCATTCTTTTTCGCTTCTAAATCGTTCTTTGCTTCCACATAATCCACCACTTCAGTCTCCTCAGAAGAATGATAGAATTTATACGCCGCCTTCGCCACCTCTGTTTTTAAACTTATCCATGCATTGCCATACGACACCAATCTTTCATTCCCAGATTCCACCAAAATTTTCGCCGCTTCCTTAATTTCTGATTCACTCCATTCAAAACCGTTGTGAGTTTTATCTCCAGACGACTCCACAATTAGCCAATTATGCCACAACGAATAAAGATCCAGAGTCTTTTCTACTTCAGCGCTACTTGCCTTAGACTCATTCAACGCCACCTTAAACGCCTCAAATCGACGATTTACCTCGATATCCTTCAAGACTCCGGCCGTGTCCCCCATTTCTTCGATCAACTGCGCATTTACTCCCTGACTATTTTTTTTGCATCCCTCAATATATCCCTGATATATCTCCATCGAAGTGAAGGTGTTGTCATTATATTCTGTTACCTTATCACAGTTCACATTACTTCTTAGTTTTTGTAGGTCACTCTTAATCGCTTTCGCCACACTGTAAGTTTTTGAGTAATCGGTTGAAAACATTCCCGTAATACTTGCAACTATCGAAAAAACCACAATTAATCCCACCGCTGCTGACGGGATAATAATTAGTAGCCTCTTCTGTATCTTCGTCAGCTCACCAAAAGAACGCTTAATTCTTTCCCTCAACTTCGGTTTCTTAGGTTTTTCAATTCTCTTGAAATCTGCATTCGGCCCATACCCTGCCGGGAACCCATTTTCAGGTACCCTATTTTCCTGCACTGTATCCACCACCACGCTACTCCCAGTTAGAGGCTCGTAAATTCTCTTCTCTGTCGGATTCATATTGATTTGCTGATCGACTAGTTCTTGATTATAGTCAATCTTCTTTACTTCACCAAAAACCTTAAATACCGAATTCGTCCCTACCTCATTATTCGGCTGGTTTCCATCATTCATCTTCACGCCCCCATCCATATTTGGCGTAAAATCCACACCCGGAGTATTCAGATTATCCATAACCGTATTATAGCACGGTCTGTTATAATATCCCTTATGGATATCTCTGATCTTATTAATGACTTTCTCGAATCTCTTGAAATTGAAAAAGGCCGTTCTACTAAAACCACTGAAAACTACGGACTTTACCTTGCTCGTTTTCTTGATCTAATCACTCAAGATTTTCCCGAAGGCGCCACCATTAAGCCTTCTGATCTCACTCCAGAAATTTTACGTAAATTTCGTCTCAGGCTCAATCGTTTTGACGACAATCAAAACCATGAACGCCTTTCCGCTCTTACTCAAAGCTATCATCTAATTGCCCTCCGTGGTTTTCTCAAATATCTAGCCAAACGTGGAATTCACTCCCTTGATCCAAGTCTAGTTGACCTACCCCGCGCCGCCAAAAAACAGGTCACCTTTCTCCATTTCGATGAAGTCGAACGCCTACTTGCAGAGATTCCCATCGATACCGAAACTGGCCTGCGTGACCGTGCCATCATTGAACTATTATTCTCCGGTGGACTTCGTGTTTCTGAACTTTGTAATTTGAATCGTGATTCCATTACCCTCGCCCGCCGCGAGTTTATGGTTCGCGGTAAAGGTAAAAAAGACCGCCCTATCTTTATTGATCAAACCACCGCCGATCATCTTGAAGAATACCTTTCCGCCAGAAGTGACACTCTTCCCGCTCTTTTCCTCAATAACTCTTCCAATCAAAATATACCTGATACCTCTGGCGATTTTCGCCGGCTCAGTCCACGTTCGATCGAACGGATTATTCAAAAGTATGCCCGCCTTGCCGGCATCACCAAACACGTCACTCCCCACACCCTTCGTCACAGCTTCGCTACCGATCTTTTAATGAATGGTGCCGACCTACGCTCTGTTCAAAGTCTCCTTGGACATGCCAATATTGCCACCACTCAGATTTACACCCATATCACCGACCCCCACCTTAAAGAAGTTCACGAAAAATTTCATTCAGAAACCAAAGACTAATTTTTTCGCCTCACGATTTCAATTCTACTAAACCCCGGTCTATACCGCCACTACATAGAGATACAAAAGAATCTCTCTAGCAAACAGCAAAACCAACCAAAATCCCATAATTAGATACGGACCAAATGGCACTCGCACCTTTTTCTTCTGCATAATTATCTTCGCATTAAATCCTAATGCCAACAAATTCGCTACAAAAAGTAACGTCAGCGACAGTTCGAATCTTCCCAAAAATAATACTGCCGCTAAAGCCAACAAATAATCTCCTCCCCCTACTAACCGTTCTTTTGAAATTTTATACATTAAAAAATATAAGCCCGGCAACACTAAAATACTGCTCACCAAAGTAAATAAATCATTCTTAATAACTTCACTCGCCTGCCTAGTCGCCCCAGATTGCACACTAAGCAATTTTGAGCCAGACCAATATCTTAGTTCCGAGATTATTCCAAGTCTCACCAGCTCATTCAAAACAAAGTAACCAACACCAAGGCCTATCAACACATATAAAATCCAACTAGGTAACCTTTGCCACTTCGAGTCGTAAACCACCAAAATCCAAAATAATACCGCACTTACCATAAGAATTAATGCCCTTACTATAATCAACGGATTAGTAAAAATTCTCACCAAAAGTTCAATGTCAAAATTTCGCCAGAAATCATACCCCCCTCTTTGCCAAAATCCCATTACGTTCACTTGTTTAAAAAATAAACTCAAAATTCCACAAAAAATTAATCCCATCGCCACTTCTGAAGTAATCTCAATTCCCCCAATCTTCTTTCCGCATTGCCGACAACGTCCCCCCTGTAATACCCATGATACAATCGGGATTAATTCATACCAAGCCAGTCGGTGATGACAAAAAAGACACTCTGAACGTCCACCAATCCTCTTTCCCTCTTCCTTATATCGAATCCGATAAGCCTGACAGCATGCAAATGATCCAAAAACCGCCCCCACCACAAAAAATACTAGATAAAGCACCACTAACACTATCTGTATATTAGCATAAGCCTCTTGATTTTTCTATGAGATTTTATTATTATTTGCATAAGAAACACGCCAAAAACTTGACTAAAAAGAAAGGATCAAATGGCAAATCAAAATCTAAATAACAAAAAAGGCTTCACCATCATCGAGGTTGTCTTGGTACTTGGTATCGCCGGTCTTATCTTCCTTATGGTCTTCATCGCCCTTCCTGCTCTCCAACGCAACCGCCGCGACACCCAGCGCACCTCTGACATCTCCAGACTCGCTGCTGCCCTAACCAACTATCAGTCAAATAACAGTGGCGCTATTCCTTCAGACAAATTTGGCTCCTACGTCTCTGGACACACTGAAGTCGACCAAAACATTTCCCGTACTCTTAATCACCAATCTTGGGCCTATTTCTACGATTCCTACCTAATCATTGGTAAAGAAGATAAAGATAAGTTTGTTGACCCAGAAGGTGGCCCGTACTCTCTATCCATTTCCTCCTGCCGTGAAGCTACTTCTTATAATGCAGAGACCAAAATTTGTAACAACGGTCAACGTTCAGCTTCTACCTGGCGTGACCAATCTGAGGGCAGTCCAAACGGTGTAGAAGACGTCACAGCCGGCAACCCTTACGAACAAAGTGGTACCAAAGGTCACACTATCAGCATCGTCACCAATGCCACCTGCGAAGGCCCAGACGCTATTCATGCTTCCGGTTCACGCAAAGTTGCCATCCTTTATAAGAAAGAAGGCGGCGGCTCAATCTGTCAACCACTTTAAAAAAGACACCCCGCAAGGGGTTCTTTTTTTAGTCCAATATTTTTACCACTTAATTTCTTCGAGGCCCTTCGACTTCAAATATTCATTTGTTTTCGAAAATGGCCTAGAACCAAAGAATCCATTATGAGCCGAAAGTGGCGAGGGGTGAGCCGATTCTAAAACTAGGTGTCTCTCTTGATCAATTAATACCTTTTTACCTCTAGCATCTCTTCCCCACAAAATAAATACCAAATTTTCACGATTTTTATTTAAATATTCCACGCAGTTCTTCGAAAAAATTTCCCACCCTTTTCCTCTATGCGAGCCAGCTTTATGCGCCTCCACTGTCAATACATTATTTAGTAGCAACACTCCCTGCTCCTGCCAACTCGAAAGATCACCATCTGGATTCATGTGCTCTCCCATATCCGCATCGATTTCCTTGTAAATATTCAGGAGACTAGGTGCTATGTATTTTCCACCTTTTTTAACCGAAAAAGCCAACCCATCCGCCACTCCTGGCGTATGATATGGGTCTTGCCCCAAAACAACTACCTTTATTTTATTTAAATCAGTCAAAAAAGCCCTAAACACCGAGCCTTTTTCCGGAAAAATCGTCTTTTTCTCATATTCTTCATGTAAAAAATCAGCTAATTTTTTAAAATAAGCCTTTGAGAATTCTTCCTCCAAAAACCCCCGCCAACTCTCATCAAAACACTTCATCTTATAATGCAAATAATTTTCTCAATTCCTCTTGTACTTCATCAATCGTTCCCCCCGCATCCAGGCACTGCAACTTCATTTCCTTCGCCACCTTAAGATATGCTTCATTCACCTTTTTCTGAAACTCTGTTGGCTGTGTTTTTAATACTTCACCCACTCGACCTTGTTCGACCGCCTGCGTATTTAGTCTACGTTGCCTCTCCGCATCTGACAGCGTCAGTACTACCATCCTGTCAGGCTTAAAATAATAATCCGGCATAATTTCTTTATGCAAACGCGAAATTAACGATTTTGATACCCCACCAGCATAACCTTCATAAATCAAAGTCGACAACCAGTTACGTGTCAAAATCACCGTCTCACCTCGCCTTAACGCAGGCTCCGCAATCTTTCGCCATTGTTCATAACGATTGACTAGGAATAGCAATACTCTAGTTCTATGGTTAATATCTTGCTTAGTTTTATATGTTAACTTAGAAATCTCAGAGACGAAGGGATCCTCCGAACCAGTTCCCGACTCCGAATAAGCGGTCACAATCTCGCCCTTCTCCCTTAGATATTCAGCCAGAAGTCGCGCCTGTGTATCTTTTCCAGTCGCATCTTGCCCCTCGATCACAATCAACATTATTTCACTCCTGCCGCATGCTTTTTCAAAATTTCCCCGCCTTTTTTCTTTCCTGCTGCGTATTCAGAGTAACATTTTGGACAAATTGCCCTATACTCAACCTCTGAGGTGCCATCATCAATTAAGACATCCGGGCCATCCGCCATAAACTCCCCATTCAAAAACCGCGCGTTCAGCGTTGCTTTACGTCCGCACTCACATATCGTTTTAATTTCATCGATATCGTGCGCCATCTGTAATAATCTAGTTGCCCCTTCAAAACCACCATCAGTCAACCTAAAGTTTAATCTTAAGCCATAAGCCATTACTGGCACTTCAAGATCCGTCGTCACTTTCATCAACTGATCCACTTGTTTTGACGTCAAAAACTGTGCCTCATCAACGAGTACACAGGAAATTTTCTTATCCTTAATATGTTTTTTCAAATAACTAAAGAGATCGTCTTCTTTCTCAAAACAAAAATCCGTCACTCGCTCCGGCCCAATCCTGGTTAACAACTTCTCACCATTCTTAGTATCCGTCTTTGGTTTCATCACACAGACCTGATGTCCGCGCTCTTCATAATTAAAAGCTACCTGTAAAAGCTGCATTGTCTTTCCGCAGCCCATTGCACCGTATCTGAAATATAGTTTCGCCACAGCATCCTCCTAGTATTACTATCTCTATAGTAACACAAGAGTTCAGTTTCTACACATCTTCACTAAACTGCGAATTATAAAGCTCCGCATAGAAGCCATTCTTTGCGATCAATTCCTTATGATTGCCTTGCTCAATGATATTTCCCTCCCGCATTACCAAAATCAAATCAGCCTCTCGAATTGTCGACAACCGATGTGCGATCACAAAGGAAGTTCTCCCCTTTGTAAGCTTTGAAAACGCATCCTGGATTAATTGCTCAGTACGTGTGTCCACATTAGAAGTTGCCTCATCCAAAATCATCATCATCGGCTCGCTAATCACCGCTCTCGTAATTGTCATCAATTGTTTTTCTCCAGCCGAAATATTGTCCGAGTCTTCCGAAATCACCGTTTGATAACCATTGGGTAGCGACTTAATAAAATGATCTACCCCCACCAGTTTTGCCGCTTTATAAACATCTTCATCCGAAATCTTCTTTGCTCCGTATTTCAAATTCTCCATAATTGTCCCTGAGAATAACCATGTATCTTGTAAGACCATCCCGAATAAATCACGCACTTCATCGCGTCGCATTTTCTTAGTCTCCACTCCATCAATCAAAATCTCGCCATCATTAGGATCAAAGAATCGCATTAACAAGTTTACAATCGTAGTCTTTCCCGCTCCCGTCGGCCCCACAATTGCCACCTGCATCCCAGGTTTAATTTTCACTGAGAAATTCTTAATCACAGGCTTTACGTCATAACTAAAGTTAACGTCTCTAAACTCCACCTCACCAAGAAATTTACGATCCTTATTCATGATTTGCTTAAATAAACTTTTTTCCACTTCTGGGGTTTCTTCCGTCTCTTCAAGGAAGTTGAAGATTCTTTCTGCTGCTGCCAAAATCTGCTGAATCGTACTTGAAAGCTGTGCCACTTCAGTAATTGGCCTATTGAAGCGATTTAGATACTGGATAAATGCTTGTATTCCACCAATTGAAATTGCTCCTGAAATTACATAATAACCACCCAACATACACACCCCAGCATATGCCAAGTTTAAAAATACATGTGTTAGTGGAAATGTTAGCGAACTTAAAAACTGTGCTCGTCTACTTTCTTCGTATAGCCTAGTATTTATCTTATCGAAACTCTTAATTGACTTACCTGCATGATTATTTGCTTTAATAATCAACTGGCCACTAAAGTTCTCCTCAATAATCGAATTTAATTTACCCAGCGTTGCTCTTTCAGCCGCAAAATATACCTTTGCCTTCTTTAATATGACCGAAATAAAAATAGTTGAAATTGGTACGGCGATAATAGCAATCAATGATAACGTTATTGAAAGATACAACATAATTGCAAGATATCCAAACAACATTGTAAAGCTTGTAATTATCTGGGTTAAAGTTTCCGCAAAAGAAACAGAAATTGTATCCACGTCATTAATCATCCTAGACATCACATCACCATTCGGCGTTTTATCAAAGTAACCAATTGGCAGCTTCCTCATCTTCTCCAAGATACTATTTCTTAGTTTCTTCTCATATAAGACCGACAACGACGAAGTCACCACACCTTGAATATAAGAGATCACTGCCGATAATAGAAAAGTTGCAATTAATACAAAACCTAAGAAGTTAATCTCTGTCCAATTTATTGCACCCTGATTTTTTAACGATTCCGTTGCCGAAGTTGTCATCATTCCTAAAATCATAGGACCAAACACCATCAAAAGCGTTGACACCAACGACAATATCGACGCCACGATAATTTTCACCTTCCACTCTCTTATTGAAAGCCAAAAACGTCTTAATGCCGATTTAAAATCTTTTGGTCCCTGTGAACTCATGCTCTTACCGTGCATTTTATTTCTCCCCTTTCTGGCTCATTCTATTTCCCGTGTTTTTTCCATGAGTTAAAGCTAGTTCCGCTTCTAACTCTTTTTCAGAAAACTGCGACTTAGCAATCTCAAGATACACCCGACAACTCTTTAGCAATTCATAATGCGTCCCCTTCCCAACAATCTTGCCTTGCTCCAACACAATAATCTGTTCAGCGTCTCGAATCGTATTAATTCTTTGTGCCACAACTAACACTACAGAATCTTCCGTTATTTTCTTTAAGGCCTTTCTTAAATTTCTATCTGTCTTCATATCCAGAGCCGAAAATGCATCATCAAATACATAAATTTCTGGATTTTTCGCCACTGCTCTTGCGATTGACAAACGCTGCCTTTGTCCACCAGAGACATTAGTTCCCCCTTCCGAGATTTCCGTATCATATTTTTTAGGCATCTTCTCAATGAATTCGGCTGCCTGTGCAACTTCCGCTGCCTTCTTCATTTGCTCATCTGATCCATTTTTCACCCCGAACAAAATATTTGAACACACCGTCCCTCCAAATAGATACCCCTTTTGTGGTACTAAGCCAATTCGATTAATCAAATCAGCCTCAGAATAATTCTGAATCTCTACCCCGTTAATCAAAATCTGCCCTTCTGTAGCATCGTAAAACCTTGGCACTAAATTAATCAGTGTCGATTTTCCAGAACCAGTCGAGCCGATGAAGGCCGTTGTCTTTCCTGCCTCCGCAATAAAATTAATATTGTCCAAAATCTTCCCATCGGTTGTTTTATAACCAAAACTTACATTTCTAAATTCCACACTTGTTTTTGATTTTGGCGTATCAAGAGATTTTTCTGGGAATACAATTTTTGATTTTGTCACTAAAACCTCATTAATTCGCTTTGCCGAAACATTTGCCCTAGGAATTAATACAAACAACATTGTCAAAAACAAGAATGACATAATCACCTGTGTAGCATACTGCATAAACGCAATCATCTTACCAAGGTAACTCATATCAAACGATAGTCTTGAAACCCCTACCCAAATTGCAAACAACGAAGTCATATTAAACACTAACATCATAATCGGTGTCTGTAATTGCATAATTCTCACAATCGAAAGATCTGTCTTCGTTAATTCTTCATTCGCCTTTTTAAACTTCTTTTCCTCGTAATCTTCCTTATTTAAGGCTCTAATCACCCTCACCCCAGTCAGATTCTCTCTAGTAAGCAGATTGATTCTATCCATCATCTTCTGAAAAACTGCAAATTTTGGCATCACTGATCCTATAATCACAATTGAGAAAATCAAAAGAATACCAATTGCTAGAGCAATAATCCAGGTCATATCCGGCGCCACTACAAAAGCCTGCACTACCGCCCCCACTGCCATTAATGGTGCACGCACCAACATCGAAAGACACATCACCATTGTTTGCTGCACTTGTGATACATCATTTGTAGTTCCTGGAATACTTGCTGTTTTTAAAGGTGAAGAAGTTTTTATAACATTGTTCTTTAATATGAAAGAAGAAAAAGAGTTTTCGGAATTATGGACGGAGAGAATCTCATTTTTAAGCAAGCTTGATAATGAT
>ERZ773263.1229-NODE-1229-length-15655-cov-26.747949_pt1 | contig 15655 bp, 3 predicted proteins | sample MGYA00511076_ERZ773263 | MGnify/ENA primary metagenome ERZ773263 (study PRJEB29015, sample SAMEA2738155) | human oral metagenome | biome: human oral; feature: human-associated habitat; material: saliva | place: China | collected 2195 ... | reverse complement strand
AACATTGATGCCAAGAAAAACAATGGTATTAAAGCAAACGACAGTCTTCATATAACAGGCGGTACTTACAAGATTACCTCAGTCGGTGATGCCTTCAATGTCAATGATGAACTTAATATCACAGGAACAACCATGACCATTGAAGCGGAAGAAGATGGCGTTAAGGTCGACAATGATGACGACACATCGGTAGGGACCATGTATCTGTCTGATAATACCATGACTATCAAGGCTGGTGACGACGGTATTCATGCCTCAGGTGACCTGATTATTGATAGCGGTACTTACAAAGTTGAAAAATCAACCGAAGGTATTGAAGGTAAATCTGTGACTATTAATGGTGGAAATATCGATGTCTATGCGACAGATGACGGTATCAATGCTGCTAATAGTAATGCCAGTCAAAGTGAGATTTTCTTCAAGATGACTGGAGGAACCCTAAATGTCGAGGTCGGTGAGGGTGATACAGACCCAATCGATTCTAACGGGGATATTATTGTATCGGGTGGAACGATCAATTTGACTGGTCAGTCTGGCTTTGACTTCGATGGTTTAGCGACCTATACCGGTGGTGACATTACTATCAATGGTGAAAAACAAACTAAGATTGAAAACTCAATGCCTGGTGGGGGTGGCCCTCAAGGTGGTGGTCCCCAAGGCGGTGGCCCTGCAGGTGGCTTTGGCGGAGACCAATAAAGCATCACAGGATGAAACAGAAAGGAAGTGCCTATGTATATTGTTATTCCAGCTTATGAACCAGACACTCGCCTGATTCAGGTGGTTCAAGATATTACTTTAAAACTCCCTAAATCACGCATTATTGTTGTCAATGATGGGAGTGGTCCACGCTATGACGACTTTTATGACGAAACGGCTCTTTTTGGAGCTACGGTCCTTAAACACCCGATTAATAAAGGAAAAGGAGCTTCTCTAAAGACTGCCTTCGCGCACATTCAAGAAGAAGTGGTGGGGCAGCACCTTTCGGCTCAACCTATTGTCACAGTTGACAGCGATGGTCAGCATCTGATTAAGGATATTGTCCGTGTAGCCAAGGCGACCGAGGAAAATCCAAGCCATCTTATCTTGGGTGCGCGTGCCTTTGTAGGGAAAGTGCCAGCACGAAGCCGCTTTGGCAATAAAGTGACCGCTGGGCTCTTCCGTTTAGTAACTGGTCAAAAGGTAACGGATACCCAGACTGGTCTTCGAGGCATGTCAACAGACCTTATCCCATGGCTTCTTAATCTGGATGGCAATCGTTTTGAGTACGAGTTTAACATGTTGCTTGAAGCCAAGAAGTCAGGCCACCAAATCTCTGAAGTCCCAATAGAGACCGTTTATCTGGAGGAGAATAAAAGCTCGCACTTTCGGCCCATTCGTGATTCCATCCGTATTTACAGCCCTTTTTTAAAGTTCTCTGGCACGGCCGTCTTGGCCTCAGTCATTGATGCAACCGCCTTATTTGTGCTCTTTGCCATGACGAAAAATCTCCTCCTTTCGGTCGTGCTAGCTCGAGTGATTTCGGCTTCCAGCCAGTGTCTACTAAACGCTAATGTGGTCTTCAATCCGACAAGCTCCCTCTTTAGATCGAGTGTTCGCTACTTTATGTTGGTCCTGGTCCTCTTGGCTTGTAATTATTTCTTACTTAGTAGTCTAGTTGCCATTGGTTTGGGACTGGTTCTGGCAAAATTGGTCACAGAAACCTTGCTCTTTTTAGTCAGTTACAGGGTTCAACATAACGTGGTTTTTGCTTAATAGCTGGCTTAAAAATTGCCAACTGATTGCATAGAGATAGCTTAACCAATGACCTCTAAAAACTTTCCTAAAAAATAGAAAAAGACTACCGTTTTCTAGATTCGGTAGTTTTTAATATTTGTCGAAATGTTTTTCAATTTACATTATGATTAAAAAGTTAAAAGGTCTGATAAAGTTTCCAAATACTTGAAAAAAATATGCTATAATGAAATTGTTTGAATTATGTAGATTTTCATTCAAACTAGGAAAATGAAATGAGGACCTAAAATGGGAAAAAAGGTACATTACAAGCTTCACAAAGTTAAGAAGCAATGGGTGACGATTGCCGTCACTTCGGCAGCACTTGCCTCTATTGTAGGTGGTGCTACATTAGCTAATCAAAAGGTTTCAGCCGATGAAACAACAGAACCAGTTGCTACTACGACAGCTGAAAGCGATGTTGTGGTAGAAACGCATGAAGTAGCGACTCCAGCAGCAACTACTACGACAGATGTTACAACAGTAACAAATGACAAGGCAGCTGATAAAGATACTGTAGCAACTCCAGCACCAGCAACGGCTACAACTGCTAATACGGCAGCACCAGCAGCAACTGATCGTGCAGCCGTAGCTAATGGCGCTACAGAAACACCAGCAGTAACTGATCGTGCGGCCGTAGCTAATGGTGCTACAGAAACACCAGCAAATGCAGCTGCAGCGACAGATACGACGCTTACAGTAGCTGAAAAACCAAAATCTGGTGTGACTGAAAAAGAAGAAACAGCAGCGCTCTCTTTGGACAACATCAAGAAAGTTGATGGCAAGTACTACTATGTCAAAGAAGACGGTTCCTATAAAACAAACTTTGCTGTTTCTGTTAATGGCCAGTTGCTTTACTTCGGTAAAGATGGTGCTTTGACAAGCACATCAACACACTCATTCACACCAGGTACAACTAATCTAGTTGATGCTTTCTCTTCACATAACCGTGCTTACGATTCTAAGAAAGAAAGCTTCGAGTTGGTAGATGGGTACTTGACACCAAACAGCTGGTATCGTCCAGTCACTATTTTGGAAAATGGTGAAAAATGGCGTGTATCAACTGAGAAAGACTTCCGTCCACTTTTGATGGCATGGTGGCCTGATGTAGATACACAAGTTGCCTACCTCAATACCTTCTCTAAGCACTTTAACCTAAACGCAACTTATTCAACCAGCCAAAGTCAGTCAGAATTGAATGCAGCTGCTAAGGCAATTCAAATAAAGATTGAACAAGAAATTTCAGCTAAAAAATCAACTGAATGGCTTCGTCAAGCAATTGAGTCTTTTGTAAAAGAACAAGAGCAGTGGAGTGTTGCAACTGAAAACTATACCCTTGCTGACCACCTTCAAGGGGGAGCTCTTCTTTATGTCAATAATGATAAGACACCTTGGGCAAATTCTGATTACCGTTTGCTTAACCGTACACCAACTAACCAAGATGGCTCTCTAAATGGCACAGGAAGATACTTGGGAGGTTATGAGTTCCTACTTGCCAATGACGTTGATAACTCAAATCCAGTTGTGCAAGCTGAGCAGTTAAACCAAATCCACTACCTCATGAACTGGGGTTCAATCGTTATGGGTGATAAGGATGCTAACTTTGATGGTATCCGTGTTGATGCAGTTGATAATGTTGATGCAGACCTTCTCCAAGTCTATACAAACTACTTCCGTGCAGCCTTTGGTGTGGATAAATCTGAAGCCAATGCGCTTGCCCACATTTCTGTCCTTGAGGCTTGGGATTTAAATGATAATGCTTATAATCAAAAACATGATGGTGCAGCCCTTGCCATGGATAATAACCTTCGTTATGCAATTATGGGGGCACTTTATGGATCGGGCTCGTCATTGAAAGATTTGATTACTAGCAGTTTGACAGACCGTACAAATAATAGTAAGTATGGAGATACACAAGCTAACTATATCTTTGCGCGTGCTCATGATAACCTTGTTCAAGATATCATTCGTGATATTGTTCAAAAAGAAATCAATCCAAAATCAGATGGTTATACCATGACTGATGCTGAATTGAAACGTGCCTTTGAAATCTATAATGAAGATATGAAGAAGGCAGAAAAACGTTATACGATTAACAATATCCCAGCTGCCTATGCTTTGATTCTTCAAAACATGGAACAGGTAACTCGTGTTTATTATGGAGATCTTTATACGGATAATGGCCAATATATGGCTACTAAGTCTCCTTATTATGATACTATCACAACACTCTTGAAGAACCGTATGAAATACGTTTCAGGTGGACAATCGATGAAAGTCGACACGTTCAATGGAAAAGAGATCTTGTCTTCTGTTCGTTACGGTAAAGATATTATGACTGCTGACCAAACTACGGGTGTAGCAGAAACAAGTAAACATTCTGGTATGTTGACTCTTATTGCCAATGATCAGGATTTCTCATTGGGTGATGGTACTTTGAAAGTTAATATGGGTAAACTCCATGCTAACCAAGCCTACCGACCATTACTTCTTGGTACTGATAAGGGAATTGTCACTTACGAGAATGATGCAGCAGCAGCTGGAAAAATTAAATACACTGATTCTGAAGGGAACTTGTCTTTCAGTGGGGATGAAATCAAGGGGTATCGAACTGTTGATATGAGAGGTTATCTTGGTGTATGGGTACCAGTAGGCGCACCTGATAACCAAGATATCCGTGTTAAAGGTTCAGATAAGAAACTTGATAAGACATTTTCTGCTACTGAAGCATTGGATTCACAAGTTATCTATGAAGGCTTCTCAAACTTCCAAGATTTTGTTGAAAACGATAGCCAATATACTAATAAATTGATTGCAGAAAACGCAGAACTCTTCAAGTCATGGGGAATCACATCATTCGAGATGGCTCCTCAATTTGTATCGGCTGATGACCGTACCTTCCTTGATTCTGTTATCCAAAATGGTTATGCCTTTACGGACCGCTATGACCTTGCCATGAGTAAGAATAACAAATACGGTTCTAAAGAAGATCTTCGTAATGCCCTTAAAGCCCTTCACAAGCAAGGTATTCAAGCAATTGCTGACTGGGTACCAGACCAACTTTACCAATTGCCAGGACAAGAAGTGGTAACAGCAACACGTGCTAATAGTTATGGTACTCCAAAGGCCAATGCTTATATCAATAACACTTTATATGTTGCAAATTCTAAATCATCAGGTAAGGACTTCCAAGCTCAATATGGTGGTGAGTTCCTTGATGAGCTCCAAAAGAAATATCCACAGTTGTTTGAAGATGTGATGATTTCAACTGGTAAGAAGATTGATCCATCTGTTAAAATCAAGCAATGGTCCGCTAAGTACATGAATGGTACAAATATCCTTGGTCGTGGTAATCGTTATGTTCTCAGCAACGATGCTACTGGTCGCTATTATCAAGTTACTGATAATGGTATCTTCCTGCCAAAACCTTTGACAGACCAAGGTGGTAAGACAGGTTTCTACTATGATGGTAAGGGTATGGCCTACTTTGATAATAGTGGTTTCCAAGCTAAGAATGCTTTCATTAAATATGGTGGAAATTACTATTACTTCGATAAAGAAGGTTATATGTTGACTGGTCGTCAAGATATCGATGGTAAGACTTATTTCTTCTTGCCAAATGGTATCCAGCTTCGCGATTCTATTTATCAGCAAGATGGTAAATATTATTACTTTGGTAGCTTTGGTGAGCAGTACAAAGATGGTTACTTTGTATTCGATGTACCTAAAGAAGGTACTTCAGAAACAGAAGCAAAATTCCGTTATTTCTCACCAACTGGAGAAATGGCTGTTGGCTTGACTTATGCTGGTGGAGGATTGCAATACTTTGATGAAAATGGCTTCCAAGCTAAGGGTACTAAGTATGTGACTCCAGATGGAAAACTATACTTCTTCGATAAAAATTCTGGTAATGCCTACACAAATCGTTGGGCAGAAATCGATGGTATCTGGTATGAATTCAACGATCAAGGTTATGCTCAAGCTAAGAAGGGTGAATTCTACACAACAGATGGTTCAACATGGTTCTACCGTGATGCGGCTGGTAAAAATGTGACAGGTGCCCTTACTTTGGACGGTCATGAATATTACTTCCGTGCAAATGGTGCTCAAGTTAAAGGTGATTTTGTTACTGAAAACGGCAAGATTAGCTACTATACTGTAGATAATGGTTACAAGGTTAAAGATAAGTTCTTCGAAGTGAATGGTAAATGGTACCATGCTGATAAGGATGGTAACCTTGCAACAGGTCGTCAAACAATTGACCACCTTAACTATTACTTCAATGCTGATGGTAGCCAAGTTAAATCTGATTTCTTCACTCTTGATGGTGGTAAGACATGGTACTACGCCAAAGATAATGGTGAAATCGTGACAGGTGCCTATAGCGTCGGTGGTAAAAACTATTACTTCAAAGAAGATGGTAGCCAAGTTAAAGGTGACTTTGTGAAGAATGCTGACGGATCACTCTCTTACTATGATAAAGATTCAGGTGAGCGTCTTAATAACCGTTTCTTGACAACTGGAAACAATGTTTGGTACTACTTCAAAGATGGTAAGGCTGTAACAGGACGCCAAAATATCGATGGTAAAGAGTATTACTTTGATAAATTAGGACGTCAAGTTAAAGGTAGCCCAATCAGTACACCAAAAGGAGTAGAATACTACGAATCAGTTCTTGGAGAACGTGTGACAAACACTTGGATCACCTTCCAAGATGGTAAGACTGTCTTCTTCGATGAAAATGGTTATGCTGATTTTGATAAATAAAATAAATAATCAATCAATCTAATCTTAATCTGAGAGATTAAGTGAAAAACGATATGATTTGACATGAATTTATAGGTGAAATTTCTTGAAAACGAGAATCGTTTAAAGAAATTTTGCCTTTTTTTGTGCCCGAAAGAAAAAAATCTGACAAATATCAATTTTGAGTCAGAAAGGCTACAAATGCTATTAAATCAAGTGTTATAGTTATTTTCTAAAAAATAGTTTCAGTTATCAAATGATATAAAAATGAGAAATGAAAACCTATGAAATAGGCGTGTTACAAAACTTTTCTAATATTACTTTTATGTTACATATATTTTATAAAAAAACAATTAATTCGAGAAATAGTTAGAAAATAATGATATAATGTAATTGTTTGAAATCGGATAGATTTCAGTCTGATTTTGACAAATAAAATCACGGGGAAAATTATAATGGAAAATAAGGTACACTATAAGCTTCATAAAGTTAAGAAGCAATGGGTTACAATTGCAGTTGCTTCTGCAGCACTTGCTACTGTCGTAGGAGGATTGTCTGCAACAACATCTTCAGTTTCAGCGGATGAAACTCAAGATAAGACAGTAACTCAACCAAATTCAGATACAACAGCTGACTTAGTTGAGTCTACTGAAGTCACTTCAACAGAAGCAACAAAAGAAGTCGCTAAACATACAAATACAAAAGAAGCAGACATCTTAACACCTGCTAAAGAAACAAATGCTGTCGAAACAGCAGCTACAACGAACACACAAGCAACAGCTGAAGCAGCTACAACAGCAACAACTGCTGATGTAGCAGTGGCAGCTGTACCAAATAAAGAAGCAGTTGTGACAACAGACGCACCAGCTGTTACAACTGAAAAAGCAGAAGAACAACCAGCTACAGTTAAGGCTGAAGTTGTAAACACTGAAGTTAAAGCGCCAGAAGCTGCTTTGAAAGATTCAGAAGTGGAAGCTGCGCTTTCCTTGAATAACATCAAAAACATTGATGGTAAATATTACTATGTTAATGAAGACGGTTCACATAAAGAAAACTTTGCCATTACTGTAAAAGGTCAATTGCTTTACTTCGGTAAAGATGGTGCTCTTACAAGCTCATCAACATATTCTTTCACACCAGGAACAACAAATATTGTTGATGGTTTCTCAATAAATAACCGTGCCTACGATTCATCTGAAGCTAGCTTTGAATTAATTGATGGTTATTTGACTGCAGATAGCTGGTACCGTCCAGCTTCTATCATCAAAGATGGTGTAACTTGGCAAGCATCAACTGCAGAAGATTTCCGTCCACTTTTGATGGCTTGGTGGCCAAATGTAGATACACAAGTTAACTACTTGAACTACATGTCTAAAGTATTCAATTTGGATGCTAAATACACTAGCACAGATAAGCAAGTAGACTTGAAACGTGCTGCTAAGGACATTCAAATCAAGATTGAGCAAAAGATTCAGGCTGAAAAATCAACACAATGGTTGCGTGAAACTATCTCTGCCTTTGTTAAGACACAACCACAATGGAACAAAGAAACTGAAAACTACTCTAAAGGTGGCGGCGAAGATCACCTTCAAGGTGGTGCCCTTCTTTATGTAAATGATTCACGTACACCGTGGGCGAATTCTAACTACCGTCTTTTGAACCGTACAGCGACTAACCAGACTGGTACAATTGATAAATCGGTTCTTGATGAGCAATCAGATCCAAACCACATGGGTGGTTTCGACTTCTTGCTAGCTAATGACGTAGATTTATCAAACCCAGTTGTTCAAGCGGAACAATTGAATCAAATCCATTACCTTATGAACTGGGGTTCAATCGTTATGGGTGACAAGGATGCTAACTTCGATGGTATCCGTGTCGATGCGGTAGATAATGTCAATGCAGACATGCTTCAACTCTACACAAACTACTTCCGTGAGTACTATGGTGTTAACAAATCTGAAGCAAACGCTCTTGCCCACATCTCAGTCCTTGAAGCATGGAGTCTTAATGACAACCACTACAATGACAAGACAGATGGCGCTGCGCTTGCTATGGAAAACAAACAACGTTTGGCTCTCCTCTTCTCATTGGCTAAACCAATCAAAGAACGTACACCAGCTGTAAGTCCTTTGTATAACAATACTTTCAACACGACACAACGTGATGAAAAGACTGATTGGATTAACAAAGATGGAAGCAAGGCCTATAACGAAGACGGAACAGTTAAAAAGTCTACAATCGGTAAATACAACGAGAAATACGGAGATGCGTCAGGAAACTACGTCTTTATCCGTGCCCATGATAATAACGTTCAAGATATTATTGCTGAAATCATCAAGAAAGAAATCAATCCAAAATCAGACGGTTTCACAATCACTGATGCTGAAATGAAGCAAGCCTTTGATATTTACAACAAAGACATGCTCAGCAGCAATAAAAAATATACCCTTAACAACATCCCAGCAGCATACGCTGTAATGTTGCAAAACATGGAAACTATCACTCGTGTCTACTATGGGGACCTTTATACAGATAACGGTCACTATATGGAAACTAAATCTCCATATTACGATACCATCGTTAACTTAATGAAGAGCCGTATCAAGTATGTATCTGGTGGACAAGCGCAACGTTCATACTGGTTGCCAACTGATGGTAAGATGGACAATTCAGATGTTGAACTTTACCGTACAAATGAAGTCTACACTTCAGTACGTTATGGTAAAGACATCATGACAGCTGATGATACAGAAGGTTCTAAATACAGCCGTACATCTGGTCAGGTGACACTTGTAGCAAACAATCCAAAATTGACTTTGGATCAGTCGGCTAAGCTAAACGTTGAAATGGGTAAAATCCATGCCAACCAAAAATACCGTGCTTTGATTGTTGGTACAGCTGATGGTATCAAGAACTTTACATCTGATGCAGATGCAATCGCAGCAGGTTATGTGAAAGAAACAGACAGCAATGGTGTCTTGACTTTCGGTGCTAATGACATCAAGGGTTATGAAACATTTGATATGTCTGGTTTCGTAGCAGTTTGGGTTCCAGTTGGAGCTTCAGATGATCAAGATATCCGAGTAGCACCTTCAACAGAAGCTAAAAAAGCTGGAGAGTTGACTCTTAAAGCGACTGAAGCTTATGATTCACAATTGATCTACGAAGGTTTCTCTAACTTCCAAACTATTCCAGATGGTTCAGATCCTTCAGTTTATACTAACCGTAAGATTGCTGAAAATGTTGATTTGTTCAAATCATGGGGCGTAACATCATTTGAAATGGCACCACAATTTGTATCTGCCGATGATGGTACCTTCCTTGACTCAGTTATCCAAAATGGTTATGCTTTTGCGGACCGTTATGATCTTGCCATGAGTAAGAACAATAAATATGGTTCTAAAGAAGATCTTCGTGATGCTCTTAAAGCCCTTCACAAAGCGGGTATCCAAGCAATCGCTGACTGGGTTCCAGACCAAATTTACCAATTGCCAGGTAAAGAAGTCGTAACAGCGACTCGTACTGACGGTGCAGGACGTAAGATTGCAGACGCTATCATTGATCACTCACTTTATGTGGCTAACACTAAGTCATCAGGTAAGGATTACCAAGCTCAATACGGTGGTGAATTCTTAGCTGAACTTAAGGCTAAGTACCCTGAAATGTTCAAGGTAAACATGATCTCAACTGGTAAACCAATTGATGATTCTGTTAAATTGAAACAATGGAAGGCTGAATACTTCAACGGAACAAACGTTCTCGAACGTGGTGTTGGTTATGTACTTAGCGATGAAGCAACTGGTAAATACTTCACTGTCACTAAAGATGGTAACTTCATCCCTCTTCAATTGACAGGCAAAGAAAAGGTTATTACTGGATTCTCATGTGATGGTAAAGGAATCACTTACTTCGGTACAAGTGGTACTCAAGCTAAATCTGCCTTTGTAACCTTCAATGGTAATACTTATTACTTTGACGCTCGTGGTCACATGATTACAAACGGTGAATATTCACCAAATGGTAAAGATGTTTATCGTTTCTTGCCAAATGGTATCATGTTGAGTAATGCCTACTATGTTGATGCTAATGGTAATACCTACCTTTACAACGCTAAGGGTCAAATGTATAAGGGTGGTTACACTAAATTTGACGTTACTGAAACTAAAGACGGTAAAGAGTCTAAGGTTGTTAAGTTCCGTTACTTCACTAATGAAGGTGTTATGGCCAAAGGTGTTACGGTTATTGATGGTTTCACACAATACTTTGATGAAGATGGATTCCAAGCTAAAGATAAGTTAGTAACTTATAAAGGTAAGACTTACTTCTTTGAAGCTCATACTGGTAATGCTATCAAGAACACTTGGAGAAACATCGAGGGTAAATGGTACCACTTTGATGCAAATGGTGTTGCTGCTAAGGGTGCACAAGTTATCAATGGTCAAAAACTTTACTTCAATGAAGACGGAAGTCAGGTTAAAGGCGGCGTTGTTAAGAATGCAGATGGTACTTATAGCAAGTACAAAGAAGGTTCTGGAGAGCTAGTGACTAACGAATTCTTCACAACTGATGGCAATGTTTGGTACTATGCGGGCGCTAACGGTAAGACTGTTACAGGTGCTCAAGTTATTAATGGTCAACATCTCTACTTTAAAAAAGATGGAAGCCAAGTTAAGGGCGATGTTGTTAAGAATGCAGACGGTACTTATAGCAAATACGATGCTGCAACAGGTGAACGCTTGACTAATGAATTCTTCACAACAGGTGATAACAATTGGTACTACATCGGTGCTAATGGTAAGTCAGTAACTGGTGAAGTTAAAATTGGTGACGATACCTATTACTTTGCTAAAGATGGTAAACAAGTAAAAGGGCAAACAGTAAGTGCTGGTAACGGTCGAATCAGCTATTACTATGGTGATAGTGGTAAGAGAGCTGTCAGCACATGGGTAGAAATCCAGCCAGGAGTTTACGTTTACTTTGATAAGAATGGTCTTGCTTACCCACCTAGAGTGCTAAACTAATAGATTGAAAAGGAGAACTTCGGTTCTCTTTTTTATGCCTATTTTATATCAAGAAAACCTTTTGAAAATCCCCTTTCAATTCGATTACATGACGATTTTTTTAATTTAATATTAAGATGGTAAAAAAGTCATTAAAGTAAGTTTTATTAAGTTTTTTTGACAATAAAAAATGATATAATAAGTAAGTCTTTAAGGTGTAGATTTTAAGACAAAAAATATATTGGGGAAAAATTGAATATGGAAAATAAAGTACGCTATAAACTGCACAAAGTGAAGAAGCAGTGGGTTACTTTGGCTGTCGCTTCAGCAGCTTTGGCTACCATTGTTGGTGGTAGTGTTGCCACGTCTTCACTAGCTTCTGCAGAAGAGACAAATAACTCTAACGGATCACCTTCAACAACTACAGTCGGGGAAAATACAAATCCTGTGGTTGAAAAAGAGGTAGGAGCAACAACTGAAGTGGCAAATACTTCAAATGCCACGACAACAGAGCGAGCAGCAATTACTGCTGACAAACCAGCTGAAACGACAGTTCAACCAAATTCAGGAATAACTAGTGACAGAGTTGCAGCAGTCGAGGTTGAAGCAAAACCTGAAACGACTGCCAAGCCAGAAGTAGCAGCTAAGCCAGAAACAGCTACAACATCGGAAGTAGCTACAAATGCTGGAGTAGCCGCTCCAACGACTGAGAAGTCTAAAGAGCTTTCTGAAGCTGAAATTAAAGCTGCAGTCTCACTCGATAATATTAAAAAAGAAAAAGATGGTAAATATTACTATCTTTTAGAAGATGGATCACATAAGAAAAACTTTGCCATTACTGTAAATGGTCAGGTCCTTTATTTTGATGAAAATGGTGTCCTTTCAAGCACCTCAACTTATTCATTCACACAAGAAACAACAAATCTTGTCACTGATTTTACAAAAAATAATGCTGCCTACGATTCAACAAAAGCAAGTTTTGAACTTGTTGATGGTTATTTGACAGCTGATAGTTGGTACCGTCCAAAAGAAATCCTTGAAGCAGGAACAACTTGGAAAGCGTCAACTGAAAAAGATTTTCGTCCACTTTTGATGTCTTGGTGGCCTGATAAGGATACTCAAGTAGCTTACTTGAACTACATGACTAAGGCTCTTAGCAATGGTGAAGAAACAAAAGATGTCTTTACGATTGAAAATTCTCAAGCTAGCTTGAATGCCGCTGCTCAAATCATTCAACGTAAGATTGAGGTTAAGATTGCTGCTAATAAGTCAACAGACTGGTTGCGTCAGTCAATCGAGGCCTTTGTTAAAGACCAAGATAAATGGAACATTAACTCTGAATCTCCAGGTAAAGAACACTTCCAAAAAGGGGCTCTCCTCTTTGTTAATAGTGATTTAACGAAGTGGGCTAACTCAGACTACCGTAAACTTGACCAAACGGCAACAAGTCGTTTGGCAAACGATAAGATCAAGAGTGGTAGTGATGCTGGTTATGAGTTCTTGCTTTCAAGCGATATCGACAACTCAAACCCAATTGTGCAAGCTGAAATGCTTAACCAATTGTATTACTTCATGAACTGGGGACAAATCGTCTTTGGAGACAAGGACAAAGATGCTCACTTCGATGGTATCCGTGTTGATGCTGTGGATAATGTCAGCATCGATATGCTTCAATTAGTGTCTTCATACATGAAGGCTGCTTACAAGGTCAATGAGTCTGAAGCACGTGCCCTTGCTAATATCTCAATTCTTGAAGCTTGGTCTCAAAATGACCCATATTATGTAGACGAACATAATACGGCTGCCCTTTCTATGGATAATGGTCTCCGTTTGTCAATTGTTCATGGATTGACTCGTCCAGTAACTAATAAAGGTACAGGTGCTCGTAATGCATCAATGAAGGACCTTATTAACGGTGGTTATTTCGGTCTTTCAAACCGTGCGGAAGTTACATCATATGATCAACTTGGTTTTGCAACCTATCTCTTTGTTCGTGCACACGACTCAGAAGTTCAAACGGTTATCGCAGACATTATCAGCAAAAAAATTGATCCTACAACAGATGGATTTACTTTCACATTAGATCAATTGAAACAAGCTTTTGACATTTATAATGCTGATATGTTGAAAGTGGATAAGGAATATACACATTCAAATATTCCTGCTGCCTATGCTTTGATGCTTCAAACAATGGGTGCAGCAACACGTGTTTATTATGGAGACTTGTATACTGATAATGGTCAGTACATGGCTAAGAAATCACCATACTTTGATCAAATCACAACCCTTCTTAAAGCGCGTCCTAAATATGTAGCTGGTGGACAAACATCTTATATCCACAATCTTGCTGGAGATGGAGTGTCATCTGCTAAAGACAATAAAGAAGTTTTGGTTTCTGTCCGTTATGGTCAAGATTTGATGTCTAAGACAGATACAGAAGGTGGAAAATACGGTCGCAATTCTGGTATGTTGACCCTTATTGCTAATAACCCAGATTTGAAATTAGCAGATGGTGAAACGATTACCGTAAACATGGGTGCTGCCCACAAGAACCAAGCCTACCGTCCACTCTTGCTTGGTACGGATAAAGGTATCGTGTCATCGTTGAATGATTCAGATACTAAGGTTGTTAAATATACAGATGCACAAGGAAATCTTGTCTTCACAGCTGATGAAATCAAAGGCTTTAAGACTGTTGATATGAGTGGTTACCTTTCAGTATGGGTACCAGTAGGTGCGACTGACGATCAAAACGTTCTTGCTAAACCATCAACAAAAGCCTATAAGGAAGGGGATAAGGTTTATAGCTCTTCTGCAGCACTTGAAGCACAAGTGATTTACGAAGGCTTCTCAAACTTCCAAGACTTTGTTAAAGAAGATAGTCAATACACTAATAAATTGATTGCAGCTAATGCAGACCTCTTCAAGTCATGGGGCATTACATCATTTGAAATTGCACCTCAATATGTCTCATCTAAGGATGGCACCTTCCTTGATTCTATCATTGAGAATGGTTATGCCTTCACAGACCGTTATGACTTTGCCATGAGCAAAAACAATAAATACGGTTCAAAAGAGGACCTTCGTGATGCCCTCAAGGCTCTTCACAAACAAGGTATTCAAGTCATTGCTGACTGGGTTCCAGACCAATTATATACCCTTCCAGGTAAAGAAGTAGTGACAGCTACTCGTACAGATACGCATGGTAAGGTGCTTGATGATACTAGCTTGGTTAATAAACTCTATGTGACAAATACCAAGTCATCAGGTAAGGATTTCCAAGCACAGTATGGTGGTGCCTTCCTGGATAAACTTCAAAAACTTTATCCAGAAATCTTCAAAGAAGTTATGGAAGCGTCAGGTAAGACCATTGATCCATCTGTTAAGATTAAACAGTGGGAAGCTAAGTACTTTAACGGTACAAACATTCAAAAACGTGGTTCTGACTATGTTCTCAGCGATGGTAAATTGTACTTCACCGTTAACGATAAAGGTACCTTCCTCCCAGCAGCCTTGACTGGTGATACAAAAGCTAAGACTGGTTTTGCCTATGATGGTACAGGTGTAACTTATTACACAACATCAGGTACTCAAGCTAAGAGTCAGTTTGTAACTTATAACGGTAAGCAATACTACTTTAACGATAAGGGTTACCTTGTAACTGGTGAACAAACTATCGATGGTTCTAACTATTTCTTCTTGCCAAATGGTGTCATGTTTACTGATGGTGTCAGAAAAAATGCCAAAGGTCAATCATTGGTTTATGGTAAGTCAGGTAAATTGACGACTCAAACTGGTTGGAAAGAAGTTACCGTTAAAGATGATAGTGGTAAGGAAGAGAAATTCTACCAATACTTCTTCAAAGGTGGCATCATGGCTACTGGTTTGACTGAAGTAGAAGGTAAGGAAAAATACTTCTATGACAATGGTTACCAAGCTAAAGGCATCTTCATTCCTACAAAAGACGGCCACTTGATGTTCTTCTGTGGCGATTCAGGTGAACGTAAGTACTCAGGCTTCTTTGAACAAGATGGTAACTGGTACTACGCTAATGATAAGGGCTATGTTGCCACTGGATTTACTAAGGTAGGTAAACAAAACCTTTACTTCAATGAAAAAGGTGTTCAAGTTAAGAA
>ERZ773263.1220-NODE-1220-length-15719-cov-11.547114_pt1 | contig 15719 bp, 7 predicted proteins | sample MGYA00511076_ERZ773263 | MGnify/ENA primary metagenome ERZ773263 (study PRJEB29015, sample SAMEA2738155) | human oral metagenome | biome: human oral; feature: human-associated habitat; material: saliva | place: China | collected 2195 ... | reverse complement strand
CGGCTTCCGGCGAGATTTTCGGAATCGGAGCGGTAGCCCAGGGAACCTCTGAGGTGTTCTGGGATGCCTCCTGCTGAGCCCGTGAGGTTTGCAAAACTGCAGCCGAGTTTTCCGCAACCGCATTCTTAGCGGATGTGCCCTGCCCGCTTTCCTTCTGCCGGGCGGTTTCTTTCTGCTGAGCAGTTTCTTTCTGCTGAGCAGTTTCTTTCTGTTGAGCAAGGGCCTGAGCCTTGGCACGTTCATATGCTGACAAGGCATTTTGCACGGGAATACTCATCGTGGAGGTATCCGGCGCGAAATTCTTTGAGGAAGGGTTCTTCGTATCGTCTGCCTGCGCGGCGGATGCGCTGGCGGTTCCATTCTGCGGCGCGGCTGCATTCGATGCAGACCCGTGTGTCCCGGAGTCGCGTACCGAAGAATCGACCCGATTCGAGCCCTGCTGAGCCTTCCGGGCGGAGGCGCGTGCAGCTTTCTGCGCCGCATCCACATCTATGCCTGACGGAGCCTTTTCCGCTGCTGCGGGGGCAACCACGGCAGGATTGAGTTCGTCGGCGATAGTCCTCGCCTGTGCAGATTGCACGGGTTTATCGGCGGTCTGCGCTTCTTTCCCTGTCGCGCGGGCGGCGGTATTCGCGCTCGTCGGACGCTCAGCCTGGGCTGATTCGTTAGTGTGTACCGGCTTTTGGGGCTGAGATGATTCATGAGTCTGTGCCGATTGAGTAGTTTGCGCCGGTTTCTGGGACTGGGCTGACTCATGAGTAGGCACAGATTCCTTGACCGATGCAGGCTTACCGATCGGTGCACGCTTATCAGCCGACGCCGAACCATGAGCCGGTGCTGCGGTGGCAGGCGCATCCGAGGAAGAAACGGGCGCTTCCACACCCATTGACGCGCCCTCAGCCGAGGAGGCGGCAGCCGCATCCGGCACCTGGTTCAGAGCGGCTTTCCTCTTTTGCCGGTAGGTGTACATGTACACGAGCCCGGCGAAGGCAAGCTGCAGAATAAGGGCCTGCACAAAGTCAAGCGCCTGAGCCTCACGATTCGCGTCAAAGGGGTCAGCCAGACCCAGCAGTCCAAAGATAAAAATCGAAACATTATTCGCAATATGCAGGCCGATACCGGCTTCAAGGCCGCCGGTGTACCAGCACAAGAACCCGGCGATCAGAGCCATCGTCAGCACAGAAAGCAGACCCCACAGTCCGTAACCATGCAGCACCATAAAGATAGGCGCTGGAATAATAATTGCCCAAACGGGATTCTTCAGCCACCGACCCACGGTCTGCATGAGATAACCGCGGAAGAGCAGTTCCTCGGCGTAGCACTGGAACGGAACTATCAACAGAATAAGCACAATGTACAGCCAGAACATGCCGGAATTCAGCGGATGCACGCTGTTCTGCGTGGTCAAAGAACCATCCAGAGCCGCGAACCCTACATAGTAAAGACCGAAAATGAGGAACCCAAAGCCTAGGAAAACACTCAAATAGGACCACCGCATGCGGCCCGCAATGGAGTGAATTAGACCTAAGGGTTTGAAGTTAGTAATCAGGCGCGCAATGAAAATCGCCGGAATCACCGGAATGATGGTAATAAGAAGCGCAATAAAAACAAGCGGGGTCTTAAAAACGTTCGCGTAAATACGCTGCAGATCGGTCAGGTAATCGTAAGGGACGCGCAGCATCACGGCGAATGCCAGCAGCGCAAAGCTCACAATCAGCAGGAGCACAAAATAGATGCCGGCAATCAGCAAACCCTCAAGAACCGGGGTGAACCAACGGGCACGCGGGTTCACATGCGATAACCGGTGATAGGGCAGCTCGCTGGCGCGTTCCAGAAGTTCCTTACGGGTAAGGCGGTTACTCCTGTAATACTCAGCGGAGGCGAAGGTAGACTCAGCGCCGTACCCGTAACTTTCTGCCTGATGCGGGCTCAGCATCGTGGGCATATTTTGGGTATTAGTGACTGCGCCAGGTGGTTGGTTTGTTGGAATGAACTCAGAACCGTGATGTCCGGGTTCCTGCTGGTGATTAGTGCTCATAGTATCCATAATAGAGGGGACCCTCCCCCGAATGTCACACCGGGGCCATCTGTGCAGGTTGCCTTACGGTGTAATAATTTACCTGCCTATGAACTTTTCGGGCTTATATTTTATGGGAAATATGCCATAATTTGAGGGTTACCGTAGTTTAAAATTTGAGGCTACTCGTGCCTACGCTTCCGGGTGTTTTTGGCGCCAGTAGTGAAGGAAGGTTCAGATGGCTCTCGTCTTCAATCCGCCCCCAAATTGGCCCAAACCGCCTGCCGGGTGGTCTCCTACCCCGACGTGGCGGCCCGATCCCGCATGGGGTCCTGTTCCCGAAGGTTGGCAGCTGTGGATTGAGGAGCCCGAGCCTGAGAATGAGCAGGCACCCTCGACGGCGGAGTCTTCATCTGCCGCATCGGGCTCTTCTGAGGGTTCTTCCAGCGCGAAGCCCTCGCCATCGTCAAGCTCTGAGCAGAGCGGTGAGTCTGCGCAGGCTTCCGCCCCGAAGCAGCGTACCGCGCCGACCATTTCCGAACAGTTTGCCGAGCAGAAAACTTCCCATCAGCAGACCCCTGAGCAGAAGACTCAGGCGGAGTCTGCCCACGCTCAGGATGCAGCGTCCGGGAGTTCCGAGTCGCGCGAGGTCGCGGGTGAGCGTGCGGGCGCATCCGGTTCGGGTGCAGCGGCAGGCTCTTCGTCCGAGTCGCAGGTGCGTTCCGAGCAGAGCACTTCTGAGACTCCCGTGAACCGTCAGAGCGGCACCGCCGAGGCTCCAAAGCCTCAGGTTTCGGAGCCTACCCGCGAGACCGCTCGCGATACCCATAACGCCCCATCCACGCCGGACACGAGCGCACAGCAGCCGGGAGTCGCGCAGGGTTCGGGTGTTTCTTATGATGCGCGAGAGACCCTCAGCGACGCACAGGATTCTCAGGGGTCCGCAAGTTCTGCCACTGCAGCAGGTGCCGAACGGCCCGAGGCTGCACGACAGGAGTCTGTATCTTCAGAGTCCGCACAGCAGCAGATTCCTTCACGCGAGTCGCGCCCCGAGCAGTCTTCGGGTCCGTCTCAGGGTGAGCCTACGGATGCGCGCCCCCAGTCCGATGCGCGCGATTTGGCTGATTCGCGTGGTACCGAGGCTCAGGCATCTTCCCGACCGGCTACTCCCCCGCGCGGCACTTCCCAGGTTCCTCCCACGCAGCAGCGTTTTGAGGGGCAGTCTCAGGCTCCCGTGAATCAGCAGCAGTCGGGCTTTGCCGCGCAGAGTTCTCAGGAGCAGAACGCTCAGAACCGGGGTCAGCAGTCTCAGCCGCAGCAGCCCGCACAGTCTCAACACGTTACTCAGACTCAACAGCCCGGGCAATCTCAGCAGCCGCAGTCTTTTGAGGCCCAGCGTCAGCAAGAATTTGCCCAGCGTCAGCAACAGGAGTCTACACAGCGCCAGCAGAGCTTCAATCAACAGCAGGGCTCTGGCTCTGATCAGCCTCAGCAGGATTTTGCGCAGCGTCAATCGAGTTCAAACGTTTCGCAGTCTCAGACGCCGGGATGCGGCTCTCAGCAGCAGGGATTTGCATCGCAGAATTCCCAGCAGAATTTTGGTGCTCAGTCTCAGCAGGCTGCGCAGTCACAGCAGGGCTTTGGCGGTCAGACTCAGCAGAATCGGGCGCCTCAAGCGCAGGGTTCGCAGAACCAGCAGCAGCCTCGCGGGTTCGATGCGCAGGCTCCTCAGCCTTGGCAGAATCAGCCCGGTCAGCAGCAGTTCAGCCAGTCCCGTGAGCAGAATCAGTCTCAGCCGCAGCAGCCCGCACAGTCTCAGCAGGGTCAGCAGCCGCAGTCTTTTGAGGCCCAGCGCCAGCAACAGGAGTCTACACAGCGCCAGCAGAACTTCAACCAGCAACAGCAGGGCTCTGAGCAGCGTCAAGGTTTTGCGCAGCAGAACCAGGGCTCCGAGCAGCAGGGATTTGCCGGGCAGAACGCCCAGGAGCGAAGCGCTCAAGCGCAGGATCCGCGAAGCCAGAGCCCCCAAAGCCAGGGCGCTCAGAACCGAGATACCCAGGGTCAGAGTGCCCCGAATCAGGGTTCGCAGGCGCAGCAGTCCCAGAGTCGAGAGCAGCAGAGCCAGCAGGGATTCGCTCAGCCGCAGTCTCAGCAGCAATCCGGCCAGGTACGGCCCGGACAATCCCAGCCAGGATATTCTCAGCCCGGTCAGCATCAGCAGGGTCAGTCCGGTCAGTCGTACCAGGGACAAAAGCCTCAGCAGGGGCAGGATCGGTCACGCTCGGGCTTTGGTGCGGGTGCCGCCGCTGGTGCTGTCGCAGGCGCCGCAGCGGGCGCGGGTGCAGCGGCCTCCTCCGGGGCGGGCGCATCCGGCGCTTCGGCTCAGCAGCCGGGTTCTCAGAACCAAAATACGCAGAGTCAGAATGCCCAACAGGATCAGAGCTCTCAGTCGGGGCAGAATCAGCAGCACTCGGTGCAGAACGCTTCGAACCAGCAGGGTAACCAGTTCCAGGGGCAGGGTCAGCCCAACCAATTCCAGGGCTCGCAGTCGCAGCAGAACCAGCCTCAGCAGGGTCAGTACCAGGCCGGTCAATCGCAGCAGTTCCAGCAGCAGAACGGTGCTCAGAATAATAACGTTCAGAACAGCGGTTTTGCTCAGGGTTCGTACAATCAGAACCAGTCGAACCAGAATCAGCAATACTCCGAGTCAAACACCTCGGATGCGCTCAACGGGTTCACTGCGGCGGCAGCATCCGGGTTCAGCGATTCACCGTATGCAAACGGTCAGACTCCCTTCAACCAGCCCGAGAAGCCGAAGCGCCCGTTCTTTGCGACTCCCGCCGGGTGGAGCGTAATTGCCGGTGCTGTGGCGCTGTTGATTATTATCATTCTGGTGCTGATTTTCACCCTGCCGCGCGGATCTTCCAATGCAGCAGCATCGGAAAGCCCCGCCGAGTCATCATCGGCAGCCCAGGCATCGTCAGAGAGCTCGGCAAGCTCATCGCCCGCCGAGCTGAAGAATGTTGAAGCGAAACTGCCCAGCGGCGATTTCAAGGAGTACAAGGGCAAAGATAAGCAGACCATCGATATCGAGAAGCCCAAGGGCAACGATTCGAAGGCTATCGTCTACTATGAGTTCACCCCCTCCAAAGAATCCAACTCGCGCCATTCCCTGGAGGGGCGCACGGGGGACGATAAAACTTCCAGCTTCGCTCTGTACACCTCCGCGCTGACCAAAGATAAAATCTCGGGCACCCTGTGGATGGACTTGAAGACTTCCAGCCCCACCCGCAAGGTGAATGTCGATAGTGAGGGCGAGTGGCTTATTCGCGTCTACGATGCTTCCTCCGCACCCAAGATTTCTAAGGGCGAGAAGATCAGCGCCGCGTTCAACTCCTACGCCGTGATCTACTCGGGCGGCTCGGGTACCTTGGAGGCTGGCTACGAGCGCAGGCCGGTAATGAACCTGCGCGTGATGGATGCGGCCCGCTCGAACGATGTCATCTTGGAATCCAGCACCTCAGAGTTCCAGGGCACCGCGAAGTTTGACGCTTCCGAAGATGTTTACTTGGCAATTAACTCCTTCCAGGGCACCTGGAACGTCGGTATTCGCTAGGTAGCCGATAACTTCTTGGTCTAAACCGAGATAGAGAAGACCCCCGCATCGTCGATCACGATGCGGGGGTCTTCTGCACGGTTCGCAAGGCTATGCCGAGTTCGGGGCGTTTGCCGACTCTGCTGCAGGTTTGACCGAAGCGCTGCGTGCTTTCGGGGTGAGGGCCGCCCACCCCCACAGCAGAACGGTCACGATAAAGAGGCACACGATCGGCGTGCCACCCAGCGCAACACCCGGCGCAGCCAAGAATTCGAGCCCGTTCATATTCCACTGGGTCATGCCGCCGAGCACGCGCGGGGAAATATAGAGCCCCACAACGCCCACCCAGGTCAGGATGCGCGCCACAGTCATCGCAGCGGGCGGCAGGTATGTGAAGAACTCGCCGAATGCATCCACAATAAGCACGAGGACCAGAAGCGGCAGAAGCACGTTATGATGCGACCAGCTGATCGGCGAGAGGCTGACCATGAGGAACCCGGTCACGGCAACCTGGGCGAGAACCTTGTTGCGGCGTTCGAGCTGATAGAGAATCGCGGCGGTGAGCACGACGGAGAGCGACGCCAACAGGTAGAAACAGAGCTTGGCGGCGGTTCCGTTCAGCCCATAGTGCATGAGCCAGCCTTGAATCGAAATATTATCGACGAAGTTAATATCGCCCACGCGCGAAGGATCTGAAACCGCGTGGAACCAGTACTGCGGGGCCTCCTTCGGCAGCAGCACAAAGCCGAGGGCAATGGTGGCGAGGAAGGTTGCGCCGAGGGTGATAATGCCCTTCCAGTCGCGGCGCACCAGCAGAATAAGCCCGAACACGAGCGGAGTCAGTTTCAAACCGCCAGCGATACCGATAAGTACTCCGCGCGGCACACGGGTTGCTGGGCGCAGAAAATCGGCAAGAATCAGCACCATAATGATGGGGTTAATCTGCATAAGGTCGAAGGTACGCCGCCAGGGGCCGCAGAGCATTACCACTATGGTGAGTGCGGCGATCGTGCCGTAACGCCCGAGCTTATCCTGAAGCGGTAAGGGTCGGCCATGTGCATTGGCGTAGGAGTACATGATGCTGGAGAGCCACCAGGCGGCGGCGGTCGTAATAAGCACCATAATCGCCATACCTACCTTGAGCGGTATGAAAGCGAACGGCAGGAAGACTAGCGCCGCAAAGGGCGGGTAGGTGAACGGCAAATCCAGCACGCCGATGCTCACCATAGCGCGCCCATAAAGTTCTTTGTCGAAGCCTTCATTATCGAAAATGGTCATGGCACCCATGCGGTAGATCGAAAAATCCAGACCGCCGTAGGTGTTCACGAAGGCTTCAAAAATATAGCCGCCCACCACCATGAGGATGAGCGCCACTACTGCAATTTTGCCCAGAACCGGAGTCTGGGCGCGGGATTCAGTCATGGCGTATTAGTACCTGTCTTACTGAGCTGAAGTTCTCGCCCTTTAGTGTAGCGTGGATATTCTGTTCGCCGAAAGATTATATTCCCCTTCGGGCATATACCCAGATGAGAGCCTGTCTTTCTGGGGTGACATCTGCTTGCGTTAAATATATTGATTAGGTCGCGGGATGCACGCACCAATCGCTGATGTGCAGCGAATGCGGTTCCTCACCCTATGCGAACAAGTCACCCACGTTATATTCCAAATACAAAATATATACTAGTCAGAATTATTTTCCGAAGATTTTTCGGGCTCAGGTTTCGTGCTGTCGTGAGTCTTACCCTGAGAACTCTGCCCGGAAGACTCGGCGCCTTCACGCGGCTTCACCTTCGCCACCAAGTGTGTACCGCGTTGAGTTCGGGCGCGCCGCAGTCCATGACCTGCCGGTTTTGTTGCCGCCGAAGATTTCGCCGCGGGTTTTTCATCGGTTTTTACGGAGGCGGCATCGTCGCTGCCCTCGGTGGGCGCATCCTGATCGGAAGATTCGGGGTCTTCGCTATCGTCCTGAACCTTCGCCTTCTTGGGCATCTCGGCGATGCGCACCGCAACCTCTAAGGCAAGCACCGCAAACGCCGCATAGTAGACGATAATCGAGGGGTACAGATAAGGATTTTTCTGATTTACCCCCACCATCGTGACGGCGAAAACTGCCAGCTCAAGGACCACCACCACAAGCTGTTTGGCAGACCCGCCCGGATTCCTCATCATCAGGTACAACGCCATCAGCGTAAAGAGAACGGGAAAGAAGATCTGGCCCGCCACCGCCATTCCGTCTTGGTCATAAGCGTAAATAGCGAGCGCTTGCATCACAGCGGCAACGGCGGCGAGGGGGGCGAGAGTCTGATACTTCATAGGGCTATTCTAGCGTTTACCACTCGCCGGTACCTTACTGTATGACGGCTCACGCAAAGCCAAAATTCGCATGATTCGGGCAATATAATGGAACTATATGCACTGTGACTAAAAGCGATCGAAAGACAACACCGTGAGCGAGAATCCCCATAACCCCACTCCCTCGGGTTCTGACTCAGAAGGATCAACCGGCCGCGATACCGGTCGTGGCGGCGCATCCTCAAAGCCGAGCGCGGCGCAAAATTCTGCACGGTCCGGGGCCGATGTTTCGGGTTCCGGCAACGATGGACTCACAATTGGGATGCGCCCCACCGAGCTCCCCGGCGCCTCGCTAACGCCCGAGGAGATTGCTAAGCGCGCGTCCGGTCGGGGCAGTTGGCACCGCCGCGCATCGAAACCGGTATCGTACTGGATGTTTGGCGTTATTATCGCAATTCTGGTGCATCGCTTTATCCCCAAGGGCGGCTGGCTGATTGTGCATATGGTGACTCTGGGGCTGATTACGAATTCGATTCTGATCTGGAGCCAGCACTTCACCGAAGCGCTCATGAAGATTAAAATTCCTGATTCGGCCCGCGGTATTCAGGTCACACGTATTTTTGCGCTTAACGGCGGTATTGTGCTGCTGATGGCGGGCATGATTCTGCAGGATCTCATGCCGCAGTTCTATCCCCTGACGGTTGTCGGGGCGCTGGTGGTGGGCGCTATGGTCGCCTGGCATGGCTATGCGCTTCTTCGCCAGGTCAAACAGGCGCTTCCCTCGCGGTTTGGCGCCACGATTCGTTTCTATATCGCTGCGGCGTTCCTGCTTCCCGTCGGTGCCGTACTGGGCGCGATGACGGCCCTGCCTGGTTTGCGGGGCACGCTGCATTCGCAGTTTATGCTCGCGCATGAGGCCGTGAATGTTCTCGGGTTCGTGGGTATTACGGTGGTTGGTACCCTGATTACGTTCTGGCCTACGATGCTGCGCACCAAGATGGTCGAAAATGCCTTGGGAACCAGCGTGCGCGCCCTCATTCTGATGTGTGTGGGCGTTGGGGTTACCACGCTCGCTTCACTCTTCGGGATGCGCCCCCTCGCGGGCGCGGGCCTGCTCGTGTACCTGCTGGGGCTGCTGATCGTGGCGTGGGTGATGGTGCGAACCCTTCGTACGAAGCGTCCCACAGAGTTCCCACCAATGTCGGTGGGTGCAGGTTTTATCTGGCTTATTATCGGCGTGGTGTGGACTGCTGGCTTGGTGTTTACCACCCCGTTTGAGGAGCTTCGCATGAGCGAGGTAACCCCCATTTTCGTGGCGGGTTTCCTGCTTCAGGTGCTTCTGGGGGCTATGAGTTACCTGCTCCCCCAGCGTATGGGCGGCGGTCCCGCCGTGGTGCGCGCATCCAATAAGGAGTTCAGTAGGCTTGCCGCCGGGCGCGTGACGGTTGTGAACTTGAGCCTTATTATTTTCATGCTGCCGAATGCGCTTACGGGTTCTTGGGTGAAGGTCGCGGTCTCTGCCGTGGGTGCGCTCGGTCTGGCGTCGTTCCTGCCGTTTATGGTGCGCGGCGTTAAGGCTTCGGTCAATACCCGTAAAGAGATGATGGCGGCGCGGGCGCGCGGCGAGAAGCCTGCCCCTGTCACGGAGGTCAAACAGGAACCTGTGAATCATACCCGGCAGACCCTTTTCGGCGCGCTTGCTGTGATTCTGGCGCTGACCTTGGGTATTGCGGCCGATCCCAGCTCAGTAGGCTTCAACTTTATAGGCGGTTCTACGGCGACCGGCACAGGGCAGACCACAACGCTGAAGGTCAAGGCAACCTCGAATTACCGGTTTACGCCCGATACCGCGCAGGTTCCGGTGGGTAACCGCCTGGTGATTGAGGTGACGAACGACGATCAGGGCATGACCCACGACCTCACCTTCGCCAACGGCGCGAAAACCGGAACGCTGAACCCCGGCGAGACTAAGAGCGTGGATGTTGGCGTGGTGACCTCCGACCTTGAGGGCTGGTGCTCGGTGGCCGGGCACCGCCAGCAGGGCATGGTATTTCATGTGAAAACCACCGGCAATAACCTGCAGGCGAACGGGCATCACGGGGGTGGTTCCGGCGGTAATAACGGGTCAAATGGCTCGGGCACAAATACGAACCTGCTGACCGCGCAGAACGCGAATATTGATATGCACGCATCCCCCGGCAAAGATCATGAGCGCCGTGACCCGGTGCTGCGTCCCGTGCCTGCGGGCGAGAAACGTGACGGTAAGACTGTTCACAAGATGACCATGGATGTGCAGGAGCTCGACCGTGAAATTGCACCCGGGCTTGATGTGAAGGCATGGACATTCAACGGTTCGTATATGGGTCCGGTGCTGCACGGTAAGCTGGGCGATGTCTTCGAGATTACCCTGGAGAACAACGGTTCGATGGGGCATTCGCTCGACTTCCACGCGGGCATGGTTTCGCCCGATAACACGATGAAAACCATTGCCCCGGGCGAGAAGCTGACCTACCGTTTTGAGGCTACCGGCTCTGGTATTTGGCTGTACCACTGCTCGACCGCGCCCATGAGCCTGCATATGGCGGCGGGCATGTACGGTGCCGTCATTATCGACCCGCCGGATCTGGAACCGGTAGATCATGAGTATGTGATGGTTCAGAATGAAACATACCTGACCGATACGGGACAGACCGCGGCTGACGGTAATAAACTTGCCGAAGTTTCCTCTGACGGCATTGCGGCGGGCACCCCCTCGCTCACCATGTTCAATGGGCACGCCACCCAGTATGTGAATCAGCCTTTGGAGGTGAAAACCGGCGAGCGTGTGCGCATCTGGCTGCTGGCTGCGGGACCGTCGAAGGGCATGAGTTTCCACGTGGTCGGCTCGCAATTTGACACCGTTTATAAGGAGGGCGGCTACCTGCTGCGGGACGGCAGAGACCCGTATGGGGAAACCGGCGGTCACTCGCAGGCGCTCGATCTGGACTCGGCGCAGGGCGGGTTCGTTGAGATGCAGTTCCGCGAACCCGGCACGTACACGTTCGTGAATCACCAGTTCGCCGAGATGGAACGCGGCGCTATGGGGCACATCAAGGTGACGGATAAGTAGTCCGGGCAGTCGGGGCGGCGGGATTATCGCTGTCGCCTCCCCGCTTATCCCATACTGTCTTCACTTAGACTTTTGTCATGGTTGTGGTCCTTTTCAAAGCACAACCATGACAAAAGTATGGGCTCAGCGTAGACTAGCTAGCTGCCGAGTCCTTCCACCGGCGACATCCGAGCCGACCGTGCCGCCGGCAGAGCGGATGCAACCAATGCTGATGCAAGACCCACCAGCAGTATCAGCGCCAGACCCAGATACGGCAGATCCGGCACGAACTCCACCTTTTGGTCTGTTGCAGCAAGCACCACCTTTGCGCTCACGCTACCGATAAAGACGCCCCCAAGGATACCCAACGCCACCGCACCGAGGGTGATCAGTACCGCCTCCGCCGAAATCATGCGGCGCAGCTGCTTGCGGGAGAGCCCCAACGCACGCAGCATCGCATTCTCGCGGCGGCGTTCATTGACCGAGAGAGTCATCGTATTTGCCACGCCGATCACCGAGATCACCACGGCAAGGGCGAGAAGACCCAGGGTGATCCCCAGCATAACCGTCAGAACCTGATCGAGCTGACTGCGCTGTTGCAAACCGCCGGTAAACTCGTTGCCGTCATTAGCCTTATTAAGCTGATCCTGTAGCGCGGAGTTCTCAGTAGCGGTCAGCGGGGATTTAGCGTGTACCAGCACCATAGTCTCCGCCCCGGCTGAGGGATTCATACCCCCTGGGGCAGCGGATGCGCCCCGCTGCCCCTGCGCGGCTGAGCCTTGGGGCTGTTCCCCAGCTTCTCCGGGCTGCTGCAGAGTCAAGGGCTGCGGGTTATCCGGGTTCTGCAGTTTAGCACCGGTGACTGGGTTCACCACATACAGATTCGCGATCTTACTGGTCGACTTAATAGGCTTGAGTTCGATCTCTCCTAAGGGTCCGCGTGCCTTCAGGCGGGTGGAATCGTCAAAGCCTGCATCGTTATACAGGGATTCGGGCACGAGCACCGTGTTATCTTCAGTCGGGTACTTGCCCTCAGCCGGAATAACCTTGGCGAAGTCTTCCTGGCTGAGCGCCACCATACTCGCGGTGCTACTCATTGACTGGCTGCCGTCTTTCGACGTGAGGGTGTACTCTAGGGCACCGGCGGCTGGAGCCACCGCAACGCTTTCGACATTCTTAATCCCCTGCACTTTATCGGCAACCGAGTGCGCCTTGGCAAGGCTCTCAGCCCCCGTGCCGCCACCGGTCCCGTAGGTTGCCGTCGCCGAGACGGGATAGGCACGGTCCATGGATTTCGCCGTAGATGCGGTCATAATGGAGTACCCACTCAGTACTGCAGACACCACGAGCACACCCACCAATACGGCACGCCCGGTCGAAACCGTGCGCTTAGGCGAACGCAGCGCGTTAGCGACTGCCAGATTCCCGGTCTGGGAGCGAATCACCGAACCAAACACGCGAATCAGCGGCGGCAACAACCACGGCAGGAGTAAGAACACGGCAACGCCCAAAAGCAACGCCGCAACCATGACCAACAGCACCCCAGCGCTGCTTTGTTGCACACCTGCATCCGGTGTGCCGGTCAGACTCAGCGACTGCCACACTGCTGCTGCCCCTGCCGCGGCGGCGATCAGTCCCAGGATCAGACCCGCAATGCCCGGCTTCTTCACGGCTTGGGCGGTACCCTCCCCCAAGGCGCTGATGGGCGAAATATTCAGGGCGCTACGTGCCGGAGCGAGCGAAGCGATAACCGTCACGAGCGTGCAGACCACCACACCCACCATGAACGCCATCGGATTATACGAGACCATGAAATCTTTAAACAGCACACCGACGAGCGCTGCGACTGGGTAGACGAGCGCAGCGCCGATAGCGGAGAAAATAACCCCCACCACGAGCGCCTCAACTAAGAGCATGCGCACCAGGGATTTCCCGTGCGCCCCCAGGGTGCGCAGTAGCGCCAACTCGCGGATGCGTTGACCGACCAGCACTGCGAACGTATTCGAGATAACGAAAGATGAGACCAGCAGGGCGAGCGCCGCGAACGCCCCTAGAATCACGCCGATAAAGGCAAAGAATTGTGATGTTTCTTCTTTGAGATCCTGCAGGTACTCCCCACCTGACTTCACCACGGGTTCGGTATTCTGATCACCGGTAGCTAGCTTTTTCTGTAGCTCGGTGCGTGCGTGGGCGTCATCGTCACCTTTGAACTGGACGAACGTCATGCTGGGGTACGGTAGTTGTAACGCTTCCTTAGATTTCGGGTCAAGCTGTTTGAGCGCCTCATCTGCCGCGTTCTGATAGGAGGTACCACCAATATAAACGTTATCGTTTGAGAATGAGCCGGAGAATCCGGTGTCGAAAATGCCAGCAATGGTGTATTCCTTGGTGGCACCGGTGTTGGGGTCGGTAATAGCTGCCACAACATCCGGCGAGGTCACCGTTGAGCCAAGGTGCAGGTTGTGTTTCTCGGCGAATTCTTTTGAGATCAACAGCTCGGTGTCTGTGCCCGGCAGTTTGCCGTCAATGGGGAATGGGAAGAGCTCGGTGTCGGTGGGAGCCGGTGTATACCGCACCTTTGCTGAGTTTTCTCCGGTGCCGAGTTTACCCTGCCCGTCATATATGACCCAGGTACGCTGAACCGAAGGGTCGTTGGTGATCGTGTCGAGATTTTCGGGCGTGAGGTAATGGTTCGCCGTGTAATTATTTGGGTTGTTAGTTCCAGCCGAGAGGACCACGTTATCGTCCTCTGAGAGCGCATCTCCTATCGCGGCATCTATAGTTCCCTGTAGCGAGCCGAGGAGCACAATAATGGCGGCAATAAAGAATGAGGCAACCGCTATGCCGATGCCGGTCAGAACGTACTTACCTTTAGAAGCGCGCAAGTTAGAGCGCGCCACCGTATTCAGAGATGTATTAGTTCGTTTAGACATAGTAGACATGCGGCTATTTCCCCTCCTGTTAGATGTGCGGATGCTTTACCCTTCCAGCTGTCCCATCGCCTGCAGCACAGCATCATGCGTAGGATTCAGCATCTCCCCAGCAATCGCACCATCCTTTAAAAACACCACACGATCAGCATACGAAGCAGCATGCGCATCATGGGTGACCATCAGAATCGTCTGCTTCTGCTCAGTGGCGGCATCCCGCAATAGCCTGAGCACCTCAGCACCCGAATTTGAGTCGAGGTTACCGGTGGGTTCATCAGCAAACACCACCTCCGGGCGCGAGAGCAGAGCACGCACAATAGCGACACGCTGCTGTTGACCGCCCGAGAGCTGTTCGGGGCGATGATCCAACCGATCCGACAGACCAAGGGTTTTGACCAGGTATTCACGCCAGGTCGGGTCCGGTTTCTTACCCGCCAACCCCAGCGGCAAATCAATGTTCTGCCCAGCGGTCAGGGTAGGCACCAGGTTAAACGCCTGGAAGATAAACCCCACGTGCTCACGCCGGAACTCAGTCAGCTGGTTATCCCTCTGCCCGTACAGTTCGGTGGTACCTATACGGATGCTGGTCTCTGGAATATGATCGGGAGTATCCAGTGTGGCGAGGGTTTGCATCAGCGTTGATTTACCCGAGCCCGAAGGACCCATAATCGCGGTGAACTTACCCCGCTCAAAATCAATAGTGACATTATTCAGGGCGTGCACAGTTGCCTCACCCCGACCGTAGGTTTTGAACAGGTTTTTGGTGGATACCGCTGGAGTTTCAGCGGTGGTTTCTGCAGTAGTCATATTCTTAATTGTTACAGTCACCCACCGCAAAACCCTGTATTTATACCAGCGGGGAAAACCCCTACATATTTATAGTTTCCACGGATACCATTAAAGAAAAACCCTCAGTGCTTACACCGATGGCGAGGTTGACTCCGTGGCAAAAATCCGTAAATACGCTCTCATAGCACTAGCGATTGTAGCGTTCTTGACCCTGATGTTCCTGCTCTATAAAGGCACGCAGCGGAACGAGGCGACACCCGACAGAACGGCGACGCCCAGCGTATCCACAAGTTCCGCGCCGGCATCAAGCGCCCCGGTACAGACCCCGCAGGTTTCTGAGCAGAGCGCGCAGGCGGCACCCGCACCGGAACAGCCACAGCAGTCGCAGGGAGCGCAGGATTCGCCCTCGGAATCTGCTTCGCCCTCCGCAACAGATACCGCCAAACCGTCGCCGAGCACTTCATCTGACGCTGGGCAGGAACAACATAAAGCCGATGCTACAAGCGCCGCCCCCAGTGCCAGTGGGTCTGCCAGCGCATCCCCGGGGAAAGAACCCACATGCCCGGAGGACGTATCCTACCAGCAGGTGGCAGATGGAGAGGCTGACTGCACGTTCGACTATTCTAAGGTGCGCCTGAAGACCATGCAGGAGGCGGAGCAGTACGCGCGTAAATGGCTCTACCCCGAACCCGGCACCTATATTCAGGTGCGGGATTACCGCGAGGCTAAGGTCAGGATTCCGGGTATGGATAAGCCACAGAGCGTATTTGTTGTTCGCGCGGTCGCGCGTTCTTCGGGGGATCAAGGCGGCAGCGGAGCCGTCACCTGGAGCGTTATCTGGCCCAACGGCTACTATCTCACCAGCGATGACCTCCCCGACGGTATTGAGGCGCGGTAGGTTCTGGTCTGTCGGTTCTTGCGGTGCGCATGCGCTCTCGTGTTAAAGTTTAAGCGGTAGCTAGAGGTGAGCGATTCTTCGCAAAAGTCTTCCGAGCGCCAACTCTTGAA
>ERZ773263.1219-NODE-1219-length-15729-cov-5.365382_pt1 | contig 15729 bp, 13 predicted proteins | sample MGYA00511076_ERZ773263 | MGnify/ENA primary metagenome ERZ773263 (study PRJEB29015, sample SAMEA2738155) | human oral metagenome | biome: human oral; feature: human-associated habitat; material: saliva | place: China | collected 2195 ... | reverse complement strand
GATGCAGCAGCATTCGCTAAACTTGTTGAAGTAGCTAAAAACGCTTAATAGCATAATATAATACACTAAGGGCTCTCTAATGAGGGTCCTTTTTTGTATGGTGAAAGTATGATATAGTGTATCTATATGTACTAGTCACCTTAGATTCCTAGTGCCATCTAGAAATCTAGTTAAGGGAGACTTACTAGAATTATGTTGTATCGTGTTAAAAGGAGAGAGACATGGAACACATAGAACACATGGAATATATGCAATACATAGAATACCTACCTTACCTATTGATACCATTAGGGCTTTTTCTTTTGTACAATGGCATTAAATACACACTTCGCTTTGCTAAATCTAAGATGTTGTTTGAAATGCCCTATGTGAATAAAGAGGGAAAATTTCAGCTAGATGAAAGTGGGACATATGGTATTTGGCTTAGTGGCAAAATGTTTACTAAAGCACCTATTGGGGAATTTGGTTTTGCTATCGTTAATGAACAGACAGGAAAGCGTATTTCTATAATGCCATCCATCATGAGAACTAGGGTAAATGGCTTTACAAACTCTAGAATAGAATTATACACCTTTAGTGCTAATGCTGGCAGCTATACCTTATCACTTACGAACGATCCATCTCTATTAGATACAGTTTCAGGTGCTCTAGGTAAAGTGGTGAGCAAAAAGGCCGTTGATTATACACAGTTCTCCATACAAATCTATAAGAATAAACCCACTATACTATTATTCCTATGCACTTGGTTAATTATGCTAGGATTCTTTAGCTTTGTGGGAGGGATTATATTAGCAGTACTTACTGGTACAAAAATATAAATCATTATTTTATTGTAGAATCTGAATAAATTTAATAATTATTGTATAATAGACCTCGTATATATTTTAATTTGTAAGAAGAAAGTAGAAGGTAGAACTATGGAATCAAGATTTGAAGGATCTGTAATTGAGTATATCGGTTATAGCATTTTAGCATCTTTAGTAACTATATTTACGTTTGGATTAGCATTCCCTTGGGTGGACGTGATGTTCCAAAGTTGGGTTTGCCGCAATACCATTATTGATGGCAGACGCCTACGTTTTGATGGAACAGGTTCACAACTATTCGGCAATTATATTAAATGGTTACTGTTAACATTCATTACTTTTGGCATCTATGGCTTCTGGTTATTTAATAAAATGACACATTGGCGCGTTAAACATACACACTTTGCTGATTAATAGGTATATAAATAAATAATGTCATTAGGCTCTCTAGTGTGAGGTACATACCTTGCAATGGGGAGGTTATTCTAATGGAACAACCTATATTGGATTTACACCGCAATCTATTGAATACTTTAACCGAATGAACTCGTAATAAAGGTGGCGTTATATTGTATGTTTTTGGACTGATGATTCCCCTAGGACTGTTGTTACTCGTACTGAGCATTAAGCATATTGTGAAAGTGTATACGGTAACGGCCATACATGATATGCCTTATAGAACAGACAAAGGGATATTTACTATACAAACAGCTGGTCGCTATGATATATGGCTTAATGGTAATCGGTTTAAAAAAGCTCCGTTAGGGCTGTTTGGACTACAGCTTATTAACTGTGAAACGGAAAAGGAAGTCCCATTAAGAGCTAACTTGATACCCGTTAGTGTGACTAAAGTAATCGACGTACGACTCGAGCTCTATACATTTTATGCTAATCCGGGGACGTATCAGCTATTATTTAACGATAAGCCTAGTCGGATAGCAAAGATATTTGGTACGATTCGTCGCTATTTAATTAGTAGTGATGATGATTATAGTACGTATTCTATTAGAGTCTATCCACATTATTCTATGGTCCATTCATTCCTTAGTATATGGGGATTTATATTTGGCGTTATGGCCGTGATGTGGGGGATAGCGGGACTAGTTATACATTGATAAATTATAGATAATTTTGTGTTTTTGTTATATAACGTAAAGTATGTTATATTATAGATACAAAGAGAGCCATCAACGTGTAGCTAGCGTTAGGCCCATCTACAAAATTGCAAATTTAGAATGCGCCTAACGTGTAAGCACTGCGAATGCTTTTATACGTTAGGCGTTTTTCTTACTCTATTTTAAAATAAAAGTAAGAATGGATACTGCTAGAGACAATATAGCAATGATGAGCATTACTTTTTCATAATTGTTCATAGCATCACCACCTTTCGGTGATGAGCCTAACTCACGTTGATGACTCTAGGTTCAGTATAAATAAGTGTCGACAATTTGTCGACACTTATTTAGCCTTGTTTATGTTAATATGCTATAGAGTTATGAATACTTATAGATGATAAAAGCCTATAGTACGAAAATCGTACTATAGGCTTCTGTCATGTCTAATATCTTATCTTCTGTATCCGCCGCATCCTCTAGTATTAGAATTTGGACCGCAATAGTTTTGGTTGTTATTGTTACATGGTGCATAGTTAGCATTGTTATTGCAGTTGTATTGTGTGTTAGTATTGCAATTGTACTGAGAATTATTGCATACATAATCATAAGCAAATCCTGTGGACACTACAGCAGTCACGGCTAAAGCAGTCATGATGAGTATACGTTTAGTAAATTTCATAGTAATCACCTCCTAGTTTTTATACTTACATTATACTACTATAAGTCAAATGAAATATGATATTCTATACATATATACTATTTGAGAGAATTTATGTGAAAGGAAGAGTTTGTATGATGAAACGTATATTGATGGCTACGCTCTGTTTAAGTTGTGTTGCCTTTAGTAGTAATGCAATTGATATTAATATACCTGGTGCAGATCCGACTGTATCAAAGGATGCTTATCAGAATTATCGTAAGACTGATGCAGATGCACAGCAAATGGAACGGGAGATTGAAAAGGATATAAAAACATATATGCCAAAAGAAGTGGTAGGTAACGGTGAATTAGATTTAAATGATGTCATTTATTCTAATCGTGAGTTGAACCATGCATTGGACTTTTCTTCATCCGTATTTATATTGAAAGAGGATGGGGCCAATGTAAAATTTACTGTGCCATACTCGAGTCGTTATGGTAATACTGAGAAGATTGCAGATGGTACACCTGCTTTCAGAAATGCAATGATTATGAGCCCCAACGGTATGATGGCTTATGAATTACGTCATCAACCAGCAGGCAATAATTGGGAGGATAGTAAGATTCCTTATAGCAAGCTGACTGTTGATGATATGAAAGCTATTGCAGAGAAAACAGCCGGCGTATTTCGTGGTGATGATCATTCATTATATGCTGGTAAATTTACGTATCCTACGGTTGAAAAAGCGACATGGGATGTCACGTATGCTAAGGATGCACCAATGGTGGGGAGCCTTAATTTTACGATGAAGAATACACCGACGATTTCGTATCATGTGGGTTATAATTTTATGCCTAGAAAACAGTTTAGTGTGTTAAAAGCACAAGGTGTTGATAAGGCTAAAGACATAATAATGTCCCCGTTGGTAAACTATGTATTACCATCCATTGAACCAGCGAAGGATATACTTTCAAAAAGCAAAGCTTTGAAAATTAATGATTTTACATTCTTAACGCTAAAAACAAGTAAAATGATGCGGGAGGATAAAAATAATTCGTATATGTATGTATATGATAGCGATCAGTATAGAGAAGGTATCATGGTGATGCCGGTTGAGGCTGAAGATATACAACATCCAGAGAAGATTTTCCCTAAAGCCGTACGTAGCATTATTTTAACTGACAAGTATTCGATGCACCAACCAATCCAATTTGCTACCGTATGGAATGATGCTATGCCATCCGTATATATGCAAATTAAGCGCCCTAAAACAACGATATATATGTTAATATCCCATGATAAACAATACGTATACAATCACTTTATTATGATCTATAATACTAGCTCTTTGATCGAAAAAGATTTGCGAGATATTGTGCAATATGTAGATACTAATAACAATAAGGACTACTATAACACATTCCAAAGTGGGCTTGGGGCTAAGATGCCAAAAGATATGGCGACGGTTGATATTAAGAATGCGAAATAATAGATAATGTAAGGAATTTAAAAATACCTTGTGAAGTAACTCTCACCATAGGTTAGATTTTTTTCATGTAACTATAGGCTCTCTATTGCGAGGCATATACCTTGTGATAGAGGGCTTTTTGTGTGTGATAAAAGTTAAAAAAGAGCTCTATTTTTCTAGAAAATATCTTTATTTCTTATGCTAAAAGGCGTATACTATAGATAATAATATAGAACATATATTTGTGTTTAAAGAGAGGAGGAAGATGTATGAGTGATGATGTAAAGATGTTAGAAGGTAGTCAAATTCGTTCGGTTTGGGATAACGAAAGAGAGGAGTGGTATTTTAGTATAATTGATGTTATTGCATCTTTAACTGAGAGTAGTAATCCTAGAGATTATTGGTATCGTGTGAAGAAAAGAATGTCAGATGAGGAACGAAGTGAACTGTCGACAATTTGTCGACAGTTAAAATTGAAAGCTCCCGATGGGAAAATGCGATTAACAGACGTAGCCGGTATGCAAGGTATTTTCCGTATCATACAATCTGTTCCATCGCCTAAGGCAGAACCTTTTAAAATGTGGTTAGCAGAGGTTGGTAAAGAACGTATTGATGAAATCATTGATCCGGAACTCACGATTGATAGGGCTTTAGAATCATATGCTCGTAAGGGATATAGCCGAGAATGGATTAACCAACGATTACAGGCCATTCAGGTTCGTAAAGAATTAACCGATACTTGGCAAGATCATGGGGTTAAAACGGGCAATGAATATGCTATCTTAACGAATGAAATCTCTAAAGCTTGGTCTGGAATGACGACTAGAGAATATAAAGACTTTAAAGGGCTAAAAAAAGAGAATCTACGAGATAATATGTCTACTACAGAACTTATCTTAAATATGTTAGCTGAAACGGCTACAAAGGATATTGCGGAGGCAACTAATCCTCAAGGATTAGAGGAGAATAAACAGGTTGCTCAAGATGGTGGTTCTATTGCGGGTGATGCACGTAAATCTATTGAAGCTAGAATAGGTAAACCTGTTATTACATCTAAAAATGCTATTGATTTAGGACGATTAATCGGTGATGTGGTAAAGGTAAATAAATCTAATTAACATACTAATTAACATATAGTTGGTGAAAAGAGGAGTATACTATTTGGGGTGTAGAAGTATTAGGTTTAGCATATCCAAGTGGTCAACATATAATGGATGTTGTAGATAATTACTACTTACCGAATAATAGCTATATAAAATTAGTATACTAATTGCTATATTCAGGTAGTGTTACATTTATTGAATTTAGCCTAAAGGCGAATGAGTATTTTAATAGTATGAATAGGTGGTAAGTTGGGATAATTAATTTAAGAATAACTGGCTATAAATTGTAGCCAGTTATTTTTATGGATATTATTGGAATAAAAATTATGTTATTATGAAAGAAACATGTAATCTATTTTTAGGGGAATACATATGATAACAGGTGAAATTAAGAATAAAGTTGACAAGATATGGGAAAATGTTTGGGCCGCAGGTCTAACAAATCCTTTATCTGTTATCGAGCAAATTACATATTTGATGTTTATACGTGCATTGGATGATCAAGAAATTAATAATATTCGCAGTAAGACTTTACTTGGTGCAGATGTGGAATTGATTTTCCCAGAGTCGGATATTGGCCAAGCTATGCGTTGGAGTAATTTTAAATTTAGAAATGCTGATGAAATCTATAATATTGTTTCTAATTTTGTATTTCCAGCAATTAAGGCCATGAAGCATGGGAAATTGCCAGACTTTGATGAACATGGCAAACTAATACCAATTCCTGATATTGATGAAAGAAAGGATGGTTTTGATTTCTTTGCTAAGCATATGTCTACTGCTACATTTATAGTTCCGACTGCACAAGTGCTTGAAAAAATTATTACTGGATTAGATGATCTATATACTCATGACATTGCAAATTTAGATATGCAAGGTGACTTGTATGAATATATGCTTTCAAAATTATCTACAGCTGGAACGAATGGCCAATTTAGAACACCAAAGCATATACGAGAAATGATGGTTAAGTTATTGAAGCCTACACCACAGGATATAATTTGTGATCCTGCTTGTGGTACAGCTGGATTTCTGGTGTCTGCTGCGGAATATGTTCGAGCTAATCATAGTGAAAAAATGGACAAAGCTGATTGGAAACATTATGAAAGTAATATGTTTAGTGGATTTGATACAGATACAACAATGCTTCGTATTTCTGCAATGAACTTAATGTTACATTCTATCAAATATCCGCAGGTTGATTATAAAGATAGCTTATCGAAACAAAATAATATACATGATGCATATACTATTTGTTTAGCTAACCCACCATTTAAAGGTAGTTTAGATAAAGAAACCATTAATGATGAATTGCGTAGTATTACCAATAATACAAAAAAAACAGAGCTCTTATTTTTGGCACTATTTTTGAGAATTTTGAAAAAAGGTGGTACTTGTGCCTGTATTGTACCCGATGGGGTTCTATTTGGTTCATCTAAAGCACATGTAGCTCTACGAAAAGAAATTATTGAGAACCATCATTTGCGTGCTATTATATCCATGCCTTCAGGTGTTTTTAAACCTTATGCAGGAGTGTCTACAGCGATTATGATTTTTACGAAAACTCAAGCTGGTGGAACCGATAATGTTTGGTTTTATGATATGAAGGCAGATGGTTTTAGTTTAGATGATAAACGACAACCTATTGAAGACAATGACATTGCTGATATTATTGAGCGTTTTGAACATATTGATAGTGAAAGTGAACGGAAGCGTACTGAACAAAGCTTTTTAGTAACTAAACAAGAAATCGTGGATAATGGATATGATTTATCTATTAATAAATATAAAGAGATTGAATATATCCCGGTCGAATATCCTCCAACTAGTGAAATATTAGCTAATATTAAAGCTTTAAATGAACAAATTATGGCTGATATGGCTGAGCTAGAACGATTATTAAATGAATAAATTCATATTTGGTGAGATAAATGAAGATAACATTAGGTGAAGTAGGTACATATATTAATGGTTATGCATTTAAACCTAGTGATTGGGGAACTACTGGATTACCAATAATTCGAATTCAAAATTTAACCAATCAAAATACTACACCAAATTACTTTGATGGACCATATAATTCAAAGTTTGAAGTTAATAAGGGGGATATTTTAATTGCCTGGTCAGGTAGTTTAGGCATACATGTATGGCAAAAAAATAAGGCATTATTAAATCAGCATATTTTTCGTGTTGAATTTAATAAATGTGAGATTGATAAAATGTATTTTTATTATGCTGTTAAACATAATATTCATAAGATGCAACATTTAACTCATGGTGCAACTATGAGACATATTATTAAAAGTGATTTTGAGCAGATAATAATTCCTTATCCTAGCTTAGATTTTCAAGCTAAAATATCAAAGATATTAAATTATCTTGAGCAAAATATTATAAATTATAGAACTATTTTGTCTAAGTTGGAGTTATTAATTAAATCCCGATTTGATGAATTCAATAAGAATAATAACAATGTAAAAGTTTTAAAATTAGAAGTCCTTTGTACTTCAATTGTTAGAGGACCTTTTGGAAGTGCTTTAAAAGTAGAAAATTTTGTAAAAAAATCAGATACAAGTGTGAAAGTTTATGAGCAGTCAAATGCTATACAAAGATCTGCAGCTATAGGAAGTAGATATATTTCAAGAGAGCATTATGAATCATTAAGACGTTTTAAGTGTAAGCCTGGGGATATAATAATGAGTTGCTCTGGAACAATAGGTAAGTTGTTTATATTACCTAATGATGCAGAAGAAGGAATTATTAACCAAGCTCTATGTAAATTTACATTGGGGAAAGAGTTATTGCCAGAAGTATTTTTACTTTATATGGATATCTTGATTGGCAATATTGAAACAAAAGGCTCTGGAATTAAGAATATTTCTGCAGTTAAATTTATTAAGAATCTTGAAATACCGGTTCCGCCAATTGGAATACAGAGTAAGTTACTATTTGAGTTAAATCAAATCAACAAATTGAAATCTGATGTACAAAGGTCTATAGATGAGACTCAACTTTTAATGGATTCATTAATGCAAGAATACTTTGGTTAACATTCATTTGGTATACTAATATAAAAAGAAAAGAGGTATACCTATGCAACAATTAATCAATGATATTTTACATGATATGAGTGAAGTTTTGTCTGCTAAAGAATTATATACTTTACAAATTGTTTTACAAAAAAATTTAAATACACAGAATAATCAAACATATCCATATACTAATATTGAGTATATGGATATGTTTATTTCTGCTAAAAGGATTGAAGGTTGTTCAGAACGAACTTTAGCTTATTATAAAGCTACTATAGAACATATGCTTAGTATCATAGTTACGCCATTGCGCCAGGTTCAAACTGATGATTTAAGAGCGTATCTGGCAGAATATCAATTAAGAAATAATTGTAGTAAAACTACTGTAGATAATATTAGAAGAAATCTTTCTAGCTTTTTTTCTTGGCTTGAAGCGGAGGATTATATAATTAAAAGTCCCATTAGACGAATTCATAAGATAAGAACCGGTAGTAAAGTTAAAGAAACACTATCTGAAGAGTGTATCGAAAAGCTTCGTGACTCTTGTCTGCATATTCGTGATTTAGCAATGATAGACCTTTTATATTCAACAGGCATTCGGGTAGGTGAATTAGTAAACCTTAATATAAATGATATTAATTTTGAAGAGAGAGAATGTATTGTTTATGGTAAAGGAAACAAACAACGTAAGGTTTATTTTGATGCTAAAACTAAGGTTCATCTTAAACGATATTTGGAACAAAGAAAAGACTATAGTGAAGCCTTATTTGTTACATTAGATAGTCCTTTTGAAAGATTAAAAATTAGTGGTGTAGAAATTAGACTTAGAAAGTTAGGTCGATTAGCTTCATTAGATCAGAGGGTACATCCTCATAAGTTTAGACGGTCTATGGCAACAAGGGCTATTGATAAAGGCATGCCTATTGAACAAGTACAGAAGTTATTAGGGCATCAACAAATTGATACCACAATGCATTATGCAATGGTTAATCAATCCAATGTAAAAATATCTCATAGAAAATTTATTGGATAATCAAATTCATATTTGGTGAGATAATATGTATTTAAAAGACCTCGTTGATATTCAAATGGGACAATCTCCTGACTCTAAGTTCTATAACAATGATAAAATAGGACTTCCTTTTTATCAGGGGAAAGCTGATTTTGGTAGAATAAATCCTATACCTAAAATATGGTGTAGTAAATCTAAAAAAGAGGCAAAACCAAATGATATATTAATCTCTGTTAGGGCACCTGTCGGGGATCTAAATATAAATAATGAGCAAAGCTGTATTGGCAGAGGCTTAGCGGCAATAACATGTAAATCTGATGTTGATATGATGTACTTATATTATCATTTAAAGTATTTGAAACCTCAATTAAGACATATATCAACAGGAAGTACATTTGAGTCTATTAATCGAAGTCAATTAGAAAAATTAATCATTGACTATAAACCTTATTTGGAACAAATTAAGATTAGTAATATCTTACAAGTTGTGCAACGACAAATAGAGGTTAGAGAGAAGTTATTAAGATTATACGATTTACTTATTAAATCCCGATTTGTTGAAATGTTTGGTGATATAAGAGAAAGAGGACAATTTAAAGTAAAGCGGTGGAGAGATGTATTAGATATCATTAATGGCAAGGATTATAAAACTGTACAAGTTGATAAAGGTGGATACCCAGTATATGGAAGTGGAGGCATTATTGCACGTGCTAGTGAATATATTTGTCCAGCTAAAACGATAATTATCGGGCGTAAGGGCTCTATAAATAACCCTATACTGGTAAATGAAAAGTTTTGGAACGTTGATACAGCATTTGGCATTGTACCAAAAGAAATAATTAATATAAATTACTTGTTTTATTTTTGTAAACAGTATAATTTTAATCATCTAAATAAAGCCACAACTTTACCAAGCTTAACTAAACAAGATCTATTACAAATTGAGATAAATATTCCTGATTTAGAAGAACAAGTTAAGTTTTCTAGATCTGTAAATCAAATCAACAAATTGAAATTTGCTTAAATAGTGTATAATTAAACTAAGTATTATATAAAACAGATGAAGTTATATGTATAGGGGATTATATATGGCTAATTTTGATTTTCTTAATGAAATAGTTGAATATAAAGTTTTTGCAGATGCAGCTATTGAGGCGGAGCGTGTATTTCACTCATCACCATCTATGTGTGCAATTGGTTGTCGTAAGGCGTTAGAATTAGCTGTCAAATGGGTATATACAGCGGATACTAGCATGATTATGCCTTATAAAGATAATCTTCAATCACTGTTACATGCTAAGTCCTTTAAAGATGAGTTGCCTGAATCTTTGTGGCGTGAATTACAACCAATTGTAAAAATGGGGAATTTGGCTGTTCATTCTGACGCTAAGATTTTGTCGAGAACAGCTATTATCTCATTACAGGCATTATTCAATTTTATTGAATGGATTGATTATTGTTATGGTTATAACTATGTGGAGCGTACATTTGATGAGAATGCAATTCCTAAGACTATAGTTCCAGTAGATGTTAAGAAAATCAAAGAGCAAGAAAGTTTGATTGCTCAAAATGCCCAACAAATTGAAAATCTATACTTAGAAATTGAAAAGCTTTCAAAATTATTATCTTTTGCAAAATCTGAACATGTTTTAATGCGTAGTTTACCTAAAGTACCTGAAACAGAGGCTGAAACACGTAGATATATAATTGATGTCGATCTTAAATTAATGGGTTGGAATTTTGATGGACCTAATAAAAATGTGTTTGAAGAGTTTAAAGTTTCAAATCCATATGTTCTAGGTGGCTCAAATCTTAGTGTTGATTATGTATTAATGGGGCGTGATGGCAAACCTCTCGCATTAATTGAGGCTAAGAAAACAAGTCGCAATATAAATGATGGTAAGACACAAGCTTTAGCTTATGCAAATGCATTAGAACGTGAGTATGGGCAACGTCCAATTATTTTCCTTTCTAATGGGTATGAAACTCATATGTGGGATGATCTTGAATGGAATATGCGGCGTGTAAGTAGTGTATATGGTGTAAGTGACCTAGAACGACTTATTGTACGAAGAAAATTAGATAAGCCTATTTTAAGTACTATACCAATTAATGATGATATTTCAGCGCGCTATTATCAAAAGGAAGCTATTAGAGCCGTTTGTCAAAATCTTGAAAACAAGATTAGAAGAAGTTTACTTGTTATGGCGACTGGCACAGGAAAAACCAGAACCTCAGTAAGCTTAGTTGATGTGCTTTCTCGTAGTAATCAGGTAACGAATGTATTGTTTTTAGCAGATAGAATTGCATTAGTTAGTCAAGCGAAGGATGCTTTTAGAGAACATTTACCATCTGCATCGCTATGCAATCTTTGTGAAAGTAAAGATGATAAAAATGCCCGTATAGTTTTTTCAACATATCCCACAATATTAAATGCCATCGAAAAATCACTAGATGGAGAAGGTAAACGATTATTCACTCCTGGTCATTTCGATTTAATTATAGTAGATGAAAGCCATCGTAGTATTTTTAAAAAATATAGAGCTATATTTGAATACTTTGATGCTATTCTTGTTGGTTTAACTGCTACACCTAAATCGGAGGTGGATAGAAATACATTTGACTTCTTTGAGGTCGAAAACGGAGTTCCTACATATGCATATAGCTATGATGAGGCTATAAGAGATAATTATTTAGTTCCATATTATAACTTTGAGATAGAATCAAAGTTTTTATCCGATGGTATTGTTTATGATGAACTTTCAAAAGAAGACCAGGAACGACTAGAAGATGAAGCTATGGAGCAAGCGGGGGAATTTCAAGGTGATTATTCTGCTACAGAAGTAAATTCTATTATTTATAGTACCGATACAATAGATCATGTTCTTAGAGAACTGGATCAAAACGGTATTAAAACTCATAATGGAGATACTCTCGGTAAAACAATTATTTTTGCTCAAAATAAAAAGCATGCTTATCTAATTGAAGATAGATTTAATTTGTTATATCGTTCTTCAAAAGGAAAGAAAGCACGTGTTATTGTTAGCAGTGATCAACATGCTTTACATCTAATCGACCAGTTTAAATTTTCAGATGGTGAACCAGATATAGCTATTTCAGTAGATATGTTAGATTCGGGGATTGATGTACCAGCATGTGTTAATTTGGTATTTTTTAAACGTATAAAATCAAAGACAAAATTCTGGCAAATGATAGGTCGTGGGACTCGCCTCTGTCCAGAGGGAGAGTTTTTTGATAAAAATAATGGTGACTATGTAGGTAAGAAGTATTTCTATATCTTTGATTACTGTAAAAATTTTGAGTATTTTAGAAATCAAAAAAACACGGTAGAAGTAAAAGGTAATAGTGCCACATTAGGTGAAAGAATCTTTGCTAAGCGCATTCAAATTATTGCACGACTACAAACTGAAAAATATGGCAGTGAAGAATATCAAAGCTGGCGCTCAGAACTTGTAGATGAGTGCTATAAAGAAATTACTGATTTAGAAGTAACAAAACCGGTTGTCCGTTTACAGTTAAAATATGTAGATAAATATAGTGTAAAAACGGCATTTGATTATTTATCAAATATTGATGAGCATGACTTAATTACTTATGTTGCACCTTTAATTTGTGCTGATGTTAAAGAGAATTTGGCACGAGGATTTGACAACTTTGTATATGAGGGGATTTTGAATCTCTTTAATGGTCTATCTCTTGACTATTTTAAGAAACGTGTAATAAGTCTTTCCAATACTTTATTACAAAAAATTAGTATCGAACAAATTAGAGAAAAACAAGATTTCTTGAAGTTAATAAAAGAAGATACGTATTGGCAAATTGTTGATGCACTACAGCTAAATCATCTAAGAAAAGAACTCAGAGATTTAATTCAGTTTCTTGATGTTGCAGAGCGTAGGGTTATTATAACAACAATTACGGACTCAGTATTATTAACTAGAGAAGGCGATACTCTTATGCCTGAAGTTTTTGAGAGCTATCAAGAAAAAGTTGAATCATATTTCTTAACACATCAAAATCATCCAACAATTCAAAAACTCATTAATAATGAGCCGATTAATGAATCAGACTATAAAGCATTAGAACACATTTTTACTCATGAATTAGGAAGTAAAGATGATTATGATAAACGCTTTAAAGATAAAGAGTTTGGATTAGTTGTTCGAGATATTGTAAAAATGAGACCAGAAGCTGCCGAGAAAGCCTTTTCAGATTTGATTAACACTAAGTCTATGAATAGTGACCAGATTAACTTTATTAAACAAGTAATTAACTATATTACAGTTAATGGATATATGGAATCTCCAAAAGTATTGGTAGAACCACCATTTGATAGACCTTTTGATATGTGGAAGCTCTTTGACCAGGTTGAAGCTGTTGAAATTGCAAATATAGTTAATCAAATAAAAAATAATGCCTGTATAAAGGTGTAGAATCTCGACTTAATTTTATTTAATAGGAGTATATTATGGATAATATTTTAGATAGATATGATGAAACAACACTTTTAGAAAATATACAAAATGAGGAGATAGATTTAGAGGTTGAGAATCCTAATGATGAACAAGAAGATGTCTTAGTTGAAGAAGATGAGAAACGAAAGTTATATGTTGATAAAGTAGATAAATCCACTTCGGATCTTTTTCGGATGATGGTTGAGAATGAACTTAACCTTCAGCCAGATTATCAAAGGGAATTTGTTTGGAATAATAGAACAATGTCTAAGTTTATAGAGTCATTACTTCTTTCAATACCTATACCGACAATTTTTCTTGCTGAAAATAAAGATGACACTTTTGAAGTAATTGATGGTCAACAAAGATTAACAACTTTATTTGCATTTATGAAAAGTGACCGAGTTGTCGAAGGAATTACTTTATCTGAAAGCTTAAAAGATGTTGATGTTTTGACTCTTAATGGCTTAGAAACTTTAAGAAAATATAATAAAAAGAAATTTGAGGATTTAGAGGAAGGTCTTAAGCGTAAATTTAATAATGTATCATTACCTGTAGTAATTATTAAAAAAGACTCAACCGAAGATATAAAATATGATATTTTTAGTAGAATTAATAGTGGATCGGCAAAGTTAAACTCTCAAGAGTTATTAAACGTGATGTACAGGGGGAAATTAATACAAGCTTTAAATAAGATTGCAGGAACAGACAGTGTTAATAAAGTTTTTGATAATAGACCAATTTTAAGACGACGTTTTGGCTATCAAGAGATTTTATTAAGAGCTACAGTTATGTCAGAATTTATTAATTCTAGTAATTGGAAGATTTCACCTGTTAAGGCGAATAATCCTAATAATATTGGAAAAGCAGAACGGAGATATAGTGGTCGTTTAAATACCGCAATACTTGAATACTTAAAAGATAATAGAGATGACGAAAAAGCTGTAGTAGAATTAAAACGTTTTATACTAGATAGTGTTAATAAGGTTTTATTGGTTTTTGGAGATACTGCGTTTAAACGAATTAATTTACCAAAAGCAACAAGTATTAATAAAAGTATTGCAGAGCTACAGTTAGTAGTCCTTTCAAAATTTGCAATTGAAGATATAAAAAGGCATCATATAAAAATTAAAGAGTCTTTTGAAAAGTTTTTAGAAGATCAAGATGAGATTATATTTACACGAGCAACTAATAATAAAAGTTATATTGAAAGACGATATGAATGGGGTAGTATTGTTAATAATATAATTAAAGAGGGATAAATGTATACTGATATTGAGCAAAAATTTAATGCTTACAAAGAGATATATAATCAAATAATACCTAATATTCCACCGTGTGCACAAAGAACAAAAGCACAGACTTTATTGGAAAACTCATTATATTTATCCGTATTTACTACTTTTGAATGGTTTATACGAACTTTGATAGATGATTATGTAATTAAAGCATCTGAAAAAGGGCTGTGTTTTAATGATTTATCTGCTGGGATTGCTAGGTATGTATTTCTTAGTCATGAAAAACGAATTTCAGAGTTATTTAATAAGACACCAGATAACCAAATAGGTGCATTTAATAGTTATTATAATACATTAAAAACCAATTTTACCGCTAATCAATTGAAAACATATATTCGATTTGAATTTTTTCACGAAAGTAAACTTAATGGTTATTATAAAGATGTTTTTGAACAAGTTCTTGGTAATAGAGACTTTTTAAATAATCTGATGATTAATACATATACTGATAGTATAAGCTCAAGTTTAGAAACAAGGCACAGGCAAAATGCATTACAATTTTTAATTGATTTTACAGGTAAAGTAAGAAATAATATTGCGCATGAAAATTCAGAGTTTATTCTTTCTGATGAGGAATATGATTTTGATAGTGTTGTTTATCGATTTCTACAAATTATTAAAAGTATTGAAGAAATTTATATGATACACACTGGATTTGAGCTTTCTCTTCCTAGAGAAAATTTATTAGATCTTTCTTATTAAAGTCAGATGTTTATAGTTGAGAACTTATTATGAACAATATATTTTCTTTTGCCACAGGTGAGTTATCTCAAGATGCT
>ERZ773263.1218-NODE-1218-length-15740-cov-6.846988_pt1 | contig 15740 bp, 14 predicted proteins | sample MGYA00511076_ERZ773263 | MGnify/ENA primary metagenome ERZ773263 (study PRJEB29015, sample SAMEA2738155) | human oral metagenome | biome: human oral; feature: human-associated habitat; material: saliva | place: China | collected 2195 ... | reverse complement strand
GAGGGAGAGCCGCCAATCCGAAGCTTTTTTGCCAATTTGTTCTATAAGCTGATTAACAAGATTAGTCAGGTAGAGATGGTAGATGGTGCGCGTGACTTCCGACTGATGCGCCGCCAGATGGTAGAAGCCATTCTGGAAGTTTCAGAGTACAATCGCTTCTCCAAGGGAATTTTTGCCTGGGTTGGCTTCAATACCGAGTACTTGGAATACAAAAATGTCGAACGAGTGGCTGGTAAGACCTCTTGGAATTTCTGGTCTCTGTTCAACTATTCTTTGGAAGGCATCGTCAATTTCTCTGATGCGCCGCTCAACATTGCATTTTTAGGAGGTATCCTGTCTTGGATTTTAGCCTTTATCCTGATGGCGGTTATTATTATCCGTACCTTGGTTTTTGGGGACCCAACATCGGGCTGGCCGTCCCTCATGACCGTTATCCTCCTTCTCGGAGGTTTCCAGCTGTTGACCATCGGCATATTGGGTAAATACATCGGCAAAATCTTTATGGAAACCAAGAAACGACCAATTTATGTGATTAAGGAGAAGAGTAATGCAAAAAGATAACCATAACCACAAATATAAATACATGTTTATTTTTATATTAGTGGCTGTATTTTTTCTGGTGTTCCTGTTAAATCGTTTTACCCTCTATACATCAGATGATTTTACTTATCATTTTTTGTACAGACAACCTTTTCCTGATGGACACGAGCAACCAATTAGAAATATTTTTGATTTATTGTTGTCTCAAATAAATCATTGGAGAGTGTGGAATGGTCGTTTTACAGGACATACGATTGTTCAAGTTTTTATGCAATTTGACAAAATTGTATTTGATGTTATTAACTCCGTAGTATTTGTAACTTTATGTTTATTGCTAGATCATCTTAGCTCTAGATTTTCTACTGGTTCAAAAATAAGATACAAGGCGTTTTATCTCATTGTAATTTTTCTACTTCTATGGTGGTTCTTGCCAGAGATAGGAAAGACAGTCTTGTGGGTATCAGGTTCGGGAAATTACTTGTGGACTGCTGTCTTAGATTTGGTTTGGCTGTCCTTGATATTTAAGCAGAAACGATTCCCTTATTTGCTACTTTTAACGATTCCTTTGGCATTTTTTGTCGGGGCAGGAAATGAGAATACCTCCCCAGCAATTATTATGTTGGTTGGTTTATTTTCCCTTTATGATTGGTTTATAGAAAATAGATTTCCAATTGAGAGAGTTTTAGAAATTGTATTTGCTAGTGGTGGTTTTTTCTTAATGTTATTATCACCAGGTTCTCAAAAAAGAGCAGGGGCAATTTCAGTTTTTGATGGGCTCTATGACAAACTTCATAACCTTTTTCAACTAAGCTGGGGGCGTTACGGGGTTCTATATATCATCCTGTTGTTACTCGTTGTCTATGCTCTGTTTAGAAAGTATCTAAGAAAAGAGCAAATACTTGCTATTAGCTTTATTTTAATGGCTCATTTGGCTTGTATCTATTCATTGGTTGTGAGCAATGAATTGCCAGAACGGATTTTCTTTGGGGCAAGTGTACTTCTTATCTTAGCTCTTCTAATCCCCCTCAAAGTGATTTTTGTTGACGAGAAAAAGTGGGTGAGGGGGATTGCGGTGTATGCTCTTTTGCCTGTTGTTATTAAATTTGGGATGTCTTACAGTAACGCTCTTAGTGATGTTCACGATACTTACTTAGCTGTTAAGGAACAGTACGAGGAAGTACGCTTGGCAAAAGAAAAAGGTCAAGAGTTTGTCACCTTGAGGCGTTATACAGAACCAAGAACCCTTTTCAATGCTTATAAAGGTACAGCGAATTTAGGTCCATCTAAAGATGATTAGTTTAACCAGTGGATGGCAGCTTATTTCGAAATTGAAGGGATTGAAAGTACTGATTAATTTTGGTTTAAAGCAGATTTTTTCTGCTTTTTTTGGTATAATAAATTCATCGAATATTTATGATCTGAAAGGAAAAACAAATGATTTTAATTACAGGTGCGAATGGACAGTTGGGTACAGAGCTTCGCTATCTTTTGGATGAACGCAATGAGGAGTATGTGGCTGTTGATGTGGCAGAAATGGATATTACCAATGCCCAAATGGTGGACAAGGTCTTTGCGGAAGTCAAGCCAAGCTTGGTCTATCACTGCGCAGCCTATACTGCAGTTGATGCGGCTGAGGACGAAGGAAAAGAGCTGGACTATGCCATCAATGTGACCGGTACAGAAAATGTGGCAAAAGCTGCAGAAGCACACGGAGCAACCTTGGTCTACATCTCAACAGACTATGTCTTTGACGGTCAAAAGCCTGTCGGCGAGGAATGGGAAGTAGACGATCGACCAGATCCGCAGACTGAGTATGGCCGTACCAAGCGCATGGGTGAGGAGCTGGTTGAGAAATATTCTAGTCGTTTCTATATTATCCGTACTGCCTGGGTCTTTGGTAACTACGGTAAAAACTTTGTCTTTACCATGCAAAATCTTGCTAAGACGCACAAAACTCTGACTGTAGTCAATGACCAGCATGGCCGTCCGACATGGACTCGTACGCTGGCTGAATTTATGACCTATCTGGCTGAAAACCAAAAGGAATTTGGTTATTACCATCTGTCTAATGATGCGGCAGAGGATACAACTTGGTATGACTTTGCAGTGGAAATTCTCAAAGATACGGATGTGGAAGTCCAGCCAGTGGATTCTAGCAAGTTTCCAGCTAAGGCTAAACGGCCTTTCAACTCAACTATGAGTTTGGCTAAGGCTAAGGCTACAGGCTTTGTCATTCCGACTTGGCAGGATGCTTTGAAAGAGTTTTACAAGCAGGAAGTAAGAAAATAAACATTGAGCAACCTTGTGGTTGCTTTTTTTAAGGGGAATTTATGGTATAATTGGATAAAGTTTTATTTATAATGAAAGAGAGTTTGATTATATTGAAAGTGGTATCGCCACAAAAGATTTTCTTTTGGAATATTCTTGGTAGCCTGTCTTCAGCAGCTGTATCTGTTATTTTATTATTTATAGTTACTCGTACTTTATCTAGTGAGTCAGCTGACTTATATAGTTTCTCTTATGCAATTGCGAATTTACTAGTTATTGTTGCGGGGTTTCAAGTTCGAGATTTTCAAGCAACAGATATTAAAGAAAAATATTCATTTGATGCCTATTTAACTACGAGGTTTCTAACTAATATTTTAATGACACTAATTTTATTAGGTTATTTAATTTTAAATTCTTCTACTCATGCAAATTTTTGGATTATATTTTGGGTATCATTTTTTAGAGTGAGTGAGGCGCTTTCGGATGTATTTCAAGGTTTGTTTCAGCAGAAAGAACGATTAGATATAGCTGGTCAATCATTATTCTTTAGAAATATAATTTCAACAATAACATTCGCTGTTCTGTTATTATTTTCTAAAAATCTTCTTTTATCTATTGTTTTTCAAACACTCACCTCTTTCATAGTAGTTCTTTTTTTTGATTTTCCAAAATCTAAGTTGTTTCATCGTATTAATATCTCCACAGTAAAGCTAAAAGATATTTATAGTATTTTAAAGGACTGCTTACCTTTATTTATAAATGCTTTTTTATTAGTTTCAATCTATAACCAACCTAAGTATGCATTAAACGATATTTTTAATAGGGGATTGATTGAAGCGGGAGTACAGAGAGACTTTAGTATTTTATTCACTCCAATTTTTGCAATGAATCTAATGATTGTTTTTTTACGCCCTATGGTTACGCAACTAGCAATTTTCAAGGAAGAGAATAAAATTTCTCATTTTATTACGTATAAAAATAACTTGTTTAAGATTTTATGGGGAACAAGTGTTTTGATTTGTCTTGGTGGGGCGATTGCTGCCATACCTATTTTAAATATCATTTATGGGACAAGATTGGATCGATATCAAATTAGTTTCGTCATTCTTTTGTTAGGTGGTATTGCTAGTACATTTTCTACAGTATGTGATAATATTTTAACTGTTTTTAGAAAACATCATTATTTAGTCATTTCATTCTTAGCGGGGTATCTTGTATCCATTCTTACAGCCGAGCCACTAGTATCTCGATATGGAATCTTTGGAGCCTCTTTGTCTTTCTTTATCTCTATGATTGCTTGGTTGAGTGTCTCGCTGATTATTTATTTTATGACGAATCCATATACTTTTTTGAGAAGGAAAAAATAAGGAACTTATGAAATTTTCAATTATTATACCTGCCTATAATGTAGCGGATTATTTAGAAAAATGTGTTAAGAGTGTCTTAATTCAAGAATTTAAAGATTATGAAATTTTAATCATAAATGATGGGTCAACTGACGCTACTGCAATAGTCGCTGATAAATTGTCTATGGAGAATACCAATAAAGTAAGGGTGTTAAATCAAACAAATGGTGGAGCTTCAAAAGCAAGAAATACAGGCATTGAGTCTGCTCGGGGAGAATACTTATTGTTTTTAGATGGTGATGACTTTTGGAGTGACCAGCACTTTTTGAATCAACTTGATGAAATAACTACAGGATGCATTGATGATGTTATCGTTTTTGGCTACAGTTATTTTTATGATGATAGAATTTTAGATTTCCCTATATCTATGTTTGAGGAAAATATTTTAAAAGCTACTTGCTTTGGAATATTTAATGGTCCAAATTGGAATAAGTGTGTATCGAAAAAATTATTTCAAAAAGGCCTGAAATTTCCAGAGGGAATGGTGTCTGAGGATAGTTTATATTGTTCTCGGATCTTAAAAATGACAAAGAAATTTTCAATTCTTAATAGTACTCAATACATGTATCGACAGAACCGCAAAGGAAGTTTGACTAATGTCGTGAAAGAAAAAAATGTTCAAGATACTCTTGAAGGAATCAGGACGGGACTTTCTGACTTGAAAAACTATTCAGTTGAAATTCAAAAAGCTTTAAATATCTATTTTGCAATCTCATATATATCTATATTACCTTATGTAAATCAATACATTGATAATTTTAGAATCAAAGAGTTGCTTTATCAGTATAAGTATTTGCTAAAGTATGCAAAATATATAGAGAACCAAGCATTTAAATTAACAGGTCTATTAGCTAATTTATTGGGGATAAAGTTTTCGATAAAACTATTTCCTGTTTTATTGAAGTTTTATAAATAGAGTGGATTAATTATGAAAGGAAAAATATGTCTAAACCAGCTATTTCAGTTATTATTCCAGTTTATAATGCACAAGACGGGATTAAACGCTGTGTAGATTCTCTTTTGAACCAATCATTTAAGAATTTTGAAATTATTCTTCTGAACGATGGTTCGAAAGATAATTCTTTAAATATTTTAAAAGAATATGAATTGAAGTATAGTTTTGTAAGAGTAATTGACAAACAAAATGAAGGAGTTGCAGTAACTAGAAATAAGGGGATTCTTCTAGCTGAGGGAGACTATACTATGTTCATGGATAATGATGATTTTGTTGATAGTGATTACATTGAAACTTTTTATCAGGCCATCCATGAGAAAAAGCTAGACTTGGTTATTGGTGGGTACAAACGTGTCAATCAGGATAACCAGATTATCTTTAGCCAAGATATACAGCAGTCAGAGTGGTCTAAGTATATTATAATGGCTCCTTGGGCCAAAATTTATCGGACGGAGTTCTTGAAAACGAACAATCTAGAATTTTTTGACTATAGTATAGGAGAAGATATCATTTTTAACCTGGCTGCCTATAAGACAACAGATAAAATAGGATTGTTAGACTATAAAGGATATAATTGGTATTACAATAATCAGAGTATTTCTAACACCTCTCAGAGAGGTTTTTCGCCTAAAATTGATATCTTGGTTCTTTTTTCAAAAATATTAGATCTGGGTAAGCCATCTGAGCTAGTAGTATACTACTTGAAAAGATATTATGTTTGGTATTTGCTTTTTTCTGGGAGGTCGTCATCAGATCAGGAGTTTATTCAACAGTATATTAGGATTAAGGAATGGTTAAAAGAGAATAAACTCATCAGTACGATCTCTCCCTTGTCTAAGAAGGTTCAGGGCGAAAGGTTTCAGACTAAAATTTCACTTATTGTTTTTTTGAGCTTGGAGAAGTTAAGGTTAGTTCCATTATTTGCTAAAATTTATTGTAAAGGGAAGAAAGATAATTGAAAGTTTTAATGATAATTCCTGCTTATAATGAGGAAGAAAGTATTTTAAATACGGTTATGAGCATTGTAGAATATCGGAAGAAAGTTGACTTTGACTTAGACTACGTGGTCATCAACGATGGGTCGGTTGACAGAACCAAAGAGATTTTGGATAGCCACCATCTGAATGCTGTTCATTTGGTTATGAATTTAGGGATTGGTGGAGCTGTTCAGACCGGTTATAAGTATGCACTTGAGAAGAATTATGATGTGGCCGTACAGTTTGACGGAGATGGCCAGCATGATATTGAGTCGCTGGATGCTTTGCTGGAACCTATTCGTCGTCAGCAGGCGGATTTGGTCATTGGTTCTCGTTTTATCGGTGACAAGGCTTCGGAGTTTCAGACGACTTTTATGCGTCGATTTGGCATTACCATTATTTCAGCTTTTATTAAATTAACAACTGGTACAAAGATTCTGGATACCACGTCAGGCTATCGTTTGGCCAATCGAGACATTATTCGACAATTTGCTGCGCGCTATCCTATCAAGTATCCTGAGCCAGAATCAATCGTCCATATCTTGAAGAGGAAATATAAAGTGGTGGAAGCACCAGCTAATATGTTTGAACGTGCAGGAGGTGTCTCTTCGATTACTCCGATTAAGTCCATTCGCTATATGATTGAAGTTTGCTCTTCAATCTTGATTGCTGCTTTTATGAAAGAGAGTGAATAATGTCCATTTTGTCTATTGTCATGCTGGTGGCGTCAGTTTTATTTCTATATTTTGTCTTTCGGAATATCAATCAAAATAATATTTTGTTTGAGCAAGCCTTTATGTGGATTGTTATTGGCTTCGTGCTGATTATTATCTCTGTTTTTGATTGGATTCCAGTTTCTATTGCTAAATTGTTGGGCTTTGAACTGACCTCAAACTTTGTCATGTCCCTGGCCATTTTTTTCCTGCTGATTATTGTATTTTTGCATACCATTGTCATTTCCAAGCAAAAGGAGCAAATCAAACAGTTGGTACAAGAACTGTCCATTATCAAGCAAAAAATGTCTAAGTTAGAGAGTGAAAAAGATGAAAAATAACCATACCTGGGTGATTTGTGCCTATGGCGAAAGTGAGTTTTTAGAAGATTGTATCCTTTCTTTGCAAGCTCAAACCTTGCAATCAAAGATTGTCTGCTATAGCTCAACACCGCTGGATTCAATCAAGCAACTGTGCCAGAAGTACGATATTCCTTTTTACACGAAAGAAGGCGGCGGTATCGGGAAAGACTGGAATAATGCACTCTCTTTTGTTGAGACGGCGTATGCTACCATTGCCCACCAAGATGACTACTATGAGCCAACTTATCTAGAAGCAGTGATGCAAAAACTAGAGCAGTCTAAAGACATTCTCATTGCCTATACAGACTATTTTGAAGAGAAAAATGGAGTCAAGATTCCAGCTAATACCAATCTAAAAATCAAGACCCTCATGCTCAAAACACTGAATCTGATGCCGGCCAGCCGTTTTTGGAGAAATCGGGTGCTGGCTTTTGGCAATCCCATTTCCTGTCCGGCTGTGACTTATAACTTAGAGGTATTAAGCGATTTCCGGTTTAATGAGGAAATGCGCGTGAGTCTAGATTGGTATGCTTGGTACAAGATTAGTGCTTATAAGGGGCGTTTTGCTTATATTTCTGAGAAACTCATGTGTCATCGGATTCATGGAGAGTCTGAAACAACCAAGACTATTTCAGATAATACTAGGACCAAAGAAGATTTGTTTATGTATCAGCTTTTCTGGCCTAAGTGGGTGGCTAATCTGATAAACAAAGCATATATGAAGAGTCAAGATGCCAACTCAAACTAATAGAGTTATTTACAAGGAAGGTATATGAAAGATTTAATATCTGTTGTTGTAACATGTTACAACCATCAAGACTACATTGAACAGTGTTTGCGCAGTATTTTTGAGCAAACCTATCAAAATATTGAGTTGCTGGTATTGGATGATGGTTCCACTGATAAGTCCGCCCAGATTATCCAAGAAACTTTGGCCGATTCCCCTTTCCCGACGAGGTTTGAAAGCCATGAAAATATGGGGGTCGTCGAGACAAGAAATAAGGCTTTGCAGCAAATTCAAGGAACTTATTTTATTTTTGTGGATAGTGATGATTTCCTAGATGTTGACTATATTGAGAGCTTCTATACAACCATGCTGCAAGAGGAAGCAGATATTGTCTATGGGGATCTGTATGATCCTGATAAAAAAGAAGTTTATCTCAAATCACGGCCCTATGACAAGGTAGCTTTCTTAACAGAGAATTATATTTCAAATTGCTCTTTGATTCGTCGTTCGGTTGCTGATGGTATTTATTATGATGAAGGGCTGAATCGTGAAAAACTGGAAGACTATGATTTTCTTTTAAACTTAATTATCAATCAAGGTGCGAAACCTGTTTATGATGCAAGAACAAAGCTGAATTATCGGGTCTTTGACAAGGAATCAATCTCTAAACGGGATTCTACTCGTTACCATTACGAAATCTACTTGAAAATCTTGCGTAAGTATGTAAAACAGTTGCCTGATGAGATTTATCAAGCTTTGTCTGCAAATATCTACACTCTAGATGGCAGACTGGATGATTTGATTCAGCATATGAATCAGGTATCCGACTATGTCCAAGAGCTAAAGGGGAACTGGGAACGTGATAGCGAATTGATTTATCAATATCAGGATGACATTGACGAATTACGTAACTCACTTTCTTATCGTGTTGGGAATGCTATCGTCACTCCAATTAAGCAGGTAGGGCAGATTGTCAAAAATCCGCGGAATATCCGAACTGTCCTATCTCAAATGAAGCGTCAGTGCATTACCATAAAAAGAAATATCAAATCGCCAAAAACCTATTATTATCGAGTTTTACGGAATTCTCAGCGAAAACAACTTCAACAAGTGACTGGCAAAAAGTACCTAATCTACGTTATTTTTGAGGCAGAAGAGAATCTTCAGCGCTACAAGGTTCTATTTTTAGAGAAATTAGCAGCTTTAGTAGATGAAACATTGATTGTAGTAAATGGAGGATTGAAATCAGAGGATTTATCTACTTTGGAACAATATGGCCAAGTTTTGGTAAGGGATAATACAGGTTACGATGCTGCGGCATTTAGGGAAGGTATTTTAACTATTGGTAAGGAAAAGCTGCAAACTTCTTCTCAGCTTCTGTTAGTCAATGATACGAATATTGGTCCAATGAGAGATTTGAATGAAGTCTTCCAAACAATGGCGGATAGAAATCTCGATTTCTGGGGGATTTCCTTTGGTGAAGTACAGGAAGATGCCACGAATTTCAATCAATATGGCTATATTCCAGAACATCTGCAATCTTATTTTCTTGTCATTGAGTCTTTATTGCTTCGATCAGAGGAGTTTTTTGACTATTGGAACAACCTAACGGATACAGATTCGCGTGATAAGGCTATTGGAAAACACGAAACAACTTTTACTAAGTATTTTGCAGATTTGGGTTATCGATACGATGCTTTGGTGTCTGAAAATAAAGATAGTGCTATGTATATCCATCCTTTGAGAATGTTAAGAGCTGGTAGCCCTTTGGTAAAGTACACCTCATTACAAAATTATAATGCGCAACAATTCCGTTGGCAGGGACTGGAAAGACGAACAGAAATACCTGATTTGCTCAATTATGTACAAATGGAAACAGATTATCCAGTTGAAATATTGGAAAACATTGTACAAAAATTCAAATCAATATCCAGAGAACAATATATCTTGATTATAGATGGGGTTGAAAATATCATTCCGCAATGTACACGTTACCGAGTGCTGAATAAAGCAGAACAGTTACGAAAAAACGGCTTCACGGTCAAAGTAGTAAATGTATCAGAATTTGAGATTTCTCAGGCTCGATATGCAAGTCATATTATCATCTATCGGGCTCCATGGTCTTATCAACTTCAATTCTTGTGCGATACAGCTAAAAGAGATAAAAAACCAGTTTATTTTGACATTGATGATTTGGTTTTTGATACAGTTTATACAGATCAGTTGAGCTATACTCAAGGTTTATCAGAGAAGGAGAAGGGCAACTATGATGCTGGTGTCAAAAATTATGGCAAAATGTTAGCTGCCTGTGATGGAGCGATTACTTCGACTTTCCAACTGAAGGAAGAACTGCTCAAATATAAAGATAAGGTGTTGCTGAACAGAAACCGAGCTTCCAGTGACTTGATTGAAATCAGTTCTCACTTTATCAAAGATTATAGTCAGCAGGATTCAAAAGTCAAGATTGGCTATTTTTCAGGCTCTATCAGTCATAATGAAAATTTTGAATTGATAAAACCAGCCATCCAATCCTTGCTTGAAGTCTACAAGAATGTGGAGCTTCATATCGTCGGACATCTGGATATTCCAGAGGATATGAAGCCGTATCAACAGCAGATCGTTGTACATGACTATGTTGACTGGAAGGATTTACCTCAACTGATTAGTAGGGTAGATATCAATTTAGCGCCGCTAGTTGACTCGGTCTTTAATCGGGCTAAGTCTGAAATCAAATGGATGGAGGCTGCCTTAGTAAAAGTTCCTACAGTTGCTAGTCACATTGGAGCCTTCTCTGATATGGTAAAAGATGGGGAGACTGGACTCTTGGCTAAAGACGGGGAGTGGAAAGAAAAGTTAGAGAGTTTGATTCTTTCGTCTGACCTACGTCAGGAATTAGCAGAAAATGCCTATGATTTTGTTCTTGAAAACTGCAGTTTAGATAGTAAAGATGAAATGGTGAATGATTTTGAAAAGAAGTAAGACGATGAAAATAGAAAATATCTTTTTGGTCTTGGCGACGGTCTTTGTCATGACATTTATGGTGGTTCAACCGATCAACCGTGTTCCAGATGAAACGAATCACGCCCGTATGACTTGGGAGATTTTCCATAAACCGACAGAGAAAACCTACAATTGGATGGAAAATATTTCTTCGGAACCGCATGTTTCTCCAACAGAGTATAAGAAGCTTTTTACGGAAAAATTGGATTTATCTCAGGAAGAGTCTACTTTGGGGATTAATCTCAAAACTCTTTCCTTTTTACCGCAGCTAATTGGCATGACCTTGGGATCGTTTATCTATCCATCGGTGGGAGTTATTATCATGATGGGGCGATTTTTTAACGGCCTAGCCTATATTTTGGGTGTTTACTTCCTGATTAAGTATTTTAAGTACGGCAAGAAAGCTCTCTTTTTCATTTCGCTTCTGCCAATTATGGTTCAGCAGGCAGCTTCTCTCTCCTATGATGTAATGAACTATTTGGAGATTATGCTGGTCATTGGTTTTTTCACTAATATTGCTTCCAGCAAGAAATTTACCAATAAAAATGTCATCCAGCTTTTGGTCATATCCATCGGACTCTTTGCAACCAAACTGAACAATGTCTTATTGCTAGGCTTGTTGCCTTTCATTGATTTTGAAATTGAAGGATTCTTAGCTGTTTTGAACAAGCCTTTTCTCGCGACCAAGGCATTTATCGGTCGTCATCGCTATGTTTTTTACAGTTTGGCTTTTGCTGCTGTTTTCTTAGCCTTGCATTTGCTTTTTCGTCATCAAGGAGGGCTCTTCCACTACAGTAGGGTTCTGTTTAACACCTTGTTTAAACAGCGCATGAACGGTGACCTCAATACCATATTGACCATTGGTCTCTTTGGATTTTTGGGTAATTTCACCATTCAGTTGCCCCTGTGGCTAATCTTTCTTGATGTAGCGGTACTGACTATCATTTTCTTACAGTCTAAGAAGGATTTTATGACGAAATCTTATGCAACTGTCTCCGCTTATCTTTTCCTTTTGCAGGTCATTGCCGTTGTCACTATCATGTATCTAGAGTGGACTCCAATTGTTTTAGGAAAAGGTGCTCAGATATCCGTTGGAACTCAGGGTCGCTATTTTACGCCTTTCCTAATTCTCTTCTTACCCCTTCTTGCAAATATAGGCAAGTTGGAGATTCGGGAGCGAACAGTTAAAAACCTGCTTATAGGAACTTTGTCAGCTAACTTTTTAATTTCACTCTATTTAATGATTCCATTCTATTGGAATTGGTAAGGATAAGCTATGAAGAAAAACATTTTATTCATTTCGCCGACTGGAACCTTGGATAATGGGGCAGAGATTTCTATTTTCCATCTGATGAAGTATTTGGTTCAAGATGGCTATCACGTTATCAATGCGATACCAGATTATCATGTCCAAGTCCAGCAAGACTATATTTCTACTCTTGCAAAAGAAGGCATTAGAACCATTGCTCTGCCATCTGTCAAATGGTGGTGGGAGGATGCACCAGGTGGTCTTCCTGGAACTCATGAAGAGAGGGTAAACTCTTACCAAGAAAATATTGCTGCGCTGAGAAAGTTAATGCTACATAACCATATTGACTTGGTCATTACAAATACAGTTAATATGTTTCAAGGAGCAGTAGCAGCAGCTTGTGAGGATATTCCGCATTTTTGGCTGATTCATGAATTTCCTGAGGGAGAATTTGGTTATTATAAAGAGAAAATTGGTGTTATAGACTCTTTAGCAGATGAGATATTCACTGTTACAGGAAACCTTCAAAAATCGCTATCTTTTCTCTTGCCTCAGCGTGAAATTAAATCGTTTATTTCGCATAATGAAGTCGTATCAATAAAACTAAAACAAGGAAGCAAGAAAAGATTTGTTTCTGTTGGTCGAGTAAATGATAATAAAAATCAGATTGAACTGATTCAAGCTTATCAAAATTTAGAAAATGCTTCGGATTATGAGCTTGTATTTATTGGTGGTTGGGATGAAACTTATAAAAAGAAATGTGATGATTACATCCAAGAGAACCGATTAACCAATATTTTCTTTTTGGGGCACAAAGATAATCCTTGGGAAGAGTTAACATCAGAAGATATCTGTGTTTTTACTTCCAAAATTGAAACTTTTGGTTTAGTATACATAGAGGCTATTTTAAATGGGATTCCAACGATTATATCAGATAATCAAGGATATATGACAGCCTACAATTTATTTGAAGTCGGTACTATTTACCAATTAGGAAATATTGAACAGTTGACGAGTATTTTGCAAGATTCTATAAAAAACTTCTCACAGCAAAAAGACTTTGTTGTAAAACAAAGAGAGAGGATTCAAAATGTTTATCGAATAGAAAACAACTATGCTGAGTTGCTAAGTGCAATAACAGAGGATAATGTGAGAAATAAGAAAATATTGTATTATTTTAATAGTCTATTTGAATTCAAAAAAGTATCTGAAAGAAAAATTACCCATCTATTTAAAAAAATTATAAGAAGAATTATAAAATAGTGAATATTATTAAGAAACAGTAAATGGTAAAAAGAAATAGCATTTACTGTTTCTTTCTTTGCAACACAAATCACCAAGAAAATGATATAATAGATTAGATTGTAAATCTTTGAATTGAGGAAAAGCATGAGACATGTCTTCATCATCGGAAGTCGCGGACTTCCTGCTAAATATGGCGGATTTGAAACTTTTGTTGAAAAATTAGTTGAAAATAAGGTTTCTTCCCAAATTCAGTATCATGTGGCTTGTTTGTCGGATGATGAAGCTTTTCATCATTTTGATTACAAGGGAGTGGATTGCTTCACAATTAAGGCTCCTCAGTTGGGGCCAGCTCGGGTGATTGCCTATGATATGATGGCCATCAATTATTCTTTAAAGTTAGTGCAAGAGCAGCAGATTGAGCGTCCAATTTTTTATATTTTGGGTAATACGATTGGGGCATTTGTGGCACCTTTTGCTCATAAAATTCATAAAGTAGGCGGGACTTTCTTTATCAATCCAGATGGTCTGGAATGGAAGCGAGCTAAGTGGCCTAAGCCAGTTCAATCCTATCTTAAATATTCTGAGAAGGTTATGACCAAGCATGCTGATCTGGTCATTGCGGACAACCAAGGCATTGAAAGCTATATAAAACAGTCCTATCCTTGGTCTAAGACGTCTTTCATTGCCTATGGGACAGACCTCCAGCTATCTTCTCTTGACTCTCAGGATGCTCGCGTGCGTGATTTTTTTGAGAAATGGCAGAGCAGAGAAAAGGAATATTATTTGATTGTTGGACGTTTTGTGCCAGAAAACAACTACGAGACCATCATTCAGGAATTTATGAAATCCAAAACCCAACGTGACTTGCTGATTATCTGCAATCATGAGGGAAATCCTTATTATGAAGAGCTTAAGCAGAAAACGGGTTTTGATAAGGATTCTCGGATTAAGTTTGTCGGGACAGTCTATGATCAGGAACTACTCAAATATATCCGTAATCAAGCCTTTGCCTATTTGCATGGACACGAAGTCGGTGGAACTAATCCTGGACTTCTGGAAGCTCTGGCTCAGACTGATGCCAATTTGGTTTTGGACGTGGACTTCAACCATCAAGTAGCCCAAGAAACAGCTTTGTATTGGCAAAAAGAAGAGGGGCAGTTGGCTCAGCTGATTGACCGAGTAGATGCTCAAACAGATTCTACGGAGCTAGGTCAGGCGGCCAAAGAAAATATGAAAGAAAACTACACCTGGGAAAAAATTGTGGGTGAATACGAGGAGCTATTTTTATCATGAAAGTGACCATTCTTCTGTCGACCTATAATGGTGAGAAGTTTTTGGCAGAGCAGATTGAAAGCATTCAAGCCCAAACTTATAGGGACTGGCAGCTTTTGATTCGAGATGATGGCTCTAGTGATGGGACGCGAGCGATTATTGAGGATTTTTGTCGTCAAGATAGCCGGATTTGCTTTATCAATCCAGAAGAAGCTCAAAATTTGGGTGTCATTAAGAGTTTTCATAGCTTGCTTAAATATCAGGATTCGGATTTTTACTTTTTTAGCGATCAGGATGATGTCTGGTTGCCAGATAAGTTGGCGATTCAGTTGGCGACAGCAGAAAACTATGATGCTTCCGTACCTTTGCTGGTTTATACGGATTTAAAAGTAGTAGATCAGGAGCTAAATGTTGTTCACGAAAGTATGATTCGGACGCAGTCTGACCATGCCAATACAGAATTGATTCAAGAATTGACGGAAAATACGGTGACAGGTGGCGTTTCGATGATCAACCGCGCTCTGGCTGATTTGTGGACAGGGCAGGAGGAGCATGAACTGCTTATGCACGATTGGTATCTGGGCTTGTTGGCTTCGGCCTTTGGGAAACTCGTTTATCTAGATCAGCCAGGTGAACTCTACCGCCAACATTCCAATAATGTGTTAGGAGCCCGGACTTTACGCAAGCGAATGAAGAACTGGATTCATCCTAGCCGTCTATTTGCTAAATATTGGAAATTGATAAAAGACAGTCAGACACAGGCTCGCAACCTTCTCAGCCAGCCTCTGACAACTGAAAATAGAGAAATTATTGAAAATTTTGTGACAATCATGGAAGTTCCTTTTGTAGAGCGACTGCGACGTATTCGAAAGTATGGCTACAGAAAAAATCGTGCCTTTCATACTTTGGTTTTCACGACACTTATTCTCACAAAATTTGCTTATAAGGAGTAATATGCATGCTAGATTATTTTAGCCAAAAAAACTGGATTCTCTTGAGAGAATTGGTTAAAACAGACTTCAAATT
>ERZ773263.1203-NODE-1203-length-15816-cov-4.537720_pt1 | contig 15816 bp, 10 predicted proteins | sample MGYA00511076_ERZ773263 | MGnify/ENA primary metagenome ERZ773263 (study PRJEB29015, sample SAMEA2738155) | human oral metagenome | biome: human oral; feature: human-associated habitat; material: saliva | place: China | collected 2195 ... | reverse complement strand
CGTGCCCCACGAAATGTACTTTTGTGCCCCACAATATGTACTTTCGTCAAACTGCTGATTTTCACAGCTTGCAGCCTGTTAATAATTAGATTTATAAGCTCCGCACAATTTGCAGATTTTTCTTTACATATCCCTCTTTTCCCAAACCAACCACAAGGGCTATCAGTAATTAGATTACCCCCTCTTTTCAACCTTACCACAAGGTTTATTTGGTAATTCAATACCCCTCCCTTGGGGAGGGGTAAGGGGTGGGTTTTAGGGGTGAGGTTAAGGGGTGGGTTTCAGGTATTATTCTGAGACTGGATGCGCCGCTAACGCATAACTCCGTATGTCTTTTCTCAGCGGGTACACGTTGCCCGAGTAGAAGTGCAGGAAGCAACCGTTGTTCGTGTTGCCCTGAACCGCCGACCAATACCAACCGCCGTAGAGCTCGCCGTGCAGCAAACCATCAGCGCCGTTGCGATAGCCCGAAGCAGGGAAATAGATAGTAGCAGTCTTACTGCTGCTTGTCCAGAAATTATGACCAAAGTTTTTGTAGTAAGTCTGCACATTGTCTGTACCGTCAATATTCATTGTGCCACCATCTTGACCATTAGCCGTAAAACCTGTAAACGCATTGGAAGCTGGCATCTTAAAGCCGACAGGACTAGGATCGTAAACCGTCTTGATGACAGAATTATCATTGAAACCTGTTATCGTGTTATTGGCTGACCAAAGATTGTAATAACCATAATTGGTCTGCCAGCTACTACCCACTGTGTAATAAAAATCAGGATGCTGAATACCATTCATGATAGACATGTTATCACCTGCATTCTCCGTGAAATGGCTATTTGCAGCTAATTTAGATGTCTTAACACCAGGGAAGGCATCCTTACGTCCAAACTGATAAAGGGTGGTAGCACCCTCCTTTTTGCTACCAGGATTCTGGGTAATATTGATGACGGCGGCCTGTTTTGTGCCCCTGTTTGCAACGGTCTGTTCGACCTTGACTTTGACAGTACGAGGCTTGTCGTATGTAGTACCACTCCACAGCGTTGGCTTCCAACCCAAAGCTTCCTTGGTGAAGTAATAATTTACGTTCTGATGGTTGGTTACCTTGATCTTATCAAGTGCATCCTTAGGAGCAAACCACAAATGCCATGACCAAAGAACTGTTTTTGAACCAGCACCATCACTTTTGGTAACTGCAACAACGGCATTACCACTTTGGATGTCGGATGCTGTTACCTCGAAGTCGAGGAAGGCATTGCCACCATCATGTGCGATAGAAAGAGAAGAAACAAGGTTAGCAGCATCAGCCCAGACAACCTCAGCACCATCGACACTCGCATTGGTACCGCCATGGGTCTTCTCGATCCAAGGGTCATCTATGGCGTGACCTGCATGGTCTTGGAAGTTATGGAGAATTACATCTCGTCCATCTACCATGGTTACAGGAGCTGAACTAATATAAGAGTTCGTATTAGTAGCCCCATTCTCAATAGCATTACCATAAACGAGAGGAATGCGATAATGACCAGGTGCAGAGATAACATAACTGTTAGCAGTGCTACGAGCTATTGTTGCACCTTGAACATTATGTAAAGAAAGGTCGTAAGGAACAGATGCGGAACCTAAGGCAGTTGCCTCCTTGAGCCCCTTGTTACGCTTAGCGAGGAAATCGGTAACGTCTTTGGTCAATGTGGCTGTGCCTTGGTCAGCAGCAGTACCACCATCGCCCTCGGTCTTGCTAAGGCTAGTCAGCCATGCAGGCTTCTCCGCCATAGAGAAAGTACCATCGTTATTGGCATCATAACCAACAACCTTCCATGCAACAGCCTGTTGTGTTCCGTCAGGAGCTTGGCGATAACTTGTAATACCGTATGCCTGCGACTGGGTTTCATCATAATTAGCCGCACGGCTTGGATCGGTTGGAGTCAGTACATAATTCCAAGTAGAGTTGATCTCACTTAACTTTAGTGTACGTGTTGTTCCGGCTTTCCATTCACCCTTCAATGTTGCCGTGATTTCAGTGTTATCTGTGAAGTGTACGTATGCAGTTACGCTATTACCCGTAAGCACTTGTGGAATCATATAGAAGGTGAAGTTATCACCCGTGTTGCCCATGATGGTAACGTTAGGGTTGGAGCTGGTGTTTACGCTTAAGCCCGAAAGAGTGGCTGTACCACGAGTAGCACCCGTGTTATCCCAGGTTGCACCTGCACCGTTAAACGCATTTGAGAGCTTGTACTTGCTCTTCATAATGGCATTGCGGATCTCAACCTTGTCAATGGTTTTGTTCCATGAGAGGTTTTGCCCCACAGCAAAGCGAATAGCAGTGAGGGCATGGCGGAAATCGAGGTTGGTTGTAGGCTGCTCAAACTGTGTTGCATAATGCACCTCGCCTGTACATGCCGTCATAAAGTCCTTCTGATCTCTGACGTTAGGTTCTACCGTGAAGTCAACGCTGGGGGCATTGTCGGTAGAAGTCATATCGTTAATCGTCAGCTTAGAATAACTGTCTTTAGAAGGATAAACAGCAAAGAAGCGTGCCCAGGGCTGTGCAAACGACCAGCGGATAGGAGTATAGAGTTCGCCGTTACTCTTGGTTTTCGCAGCTTTGAACCATTCAGGTGTTGTCAATATGCTTGTTGCTGCAACACCACGGATACCTGTTGACGAGAAGTCTCCGCCAATCGTGGTTTCTATGTTAGCACGAGTGCGTGCATCAGCCTTTACTGGGTTTATGCCCTCAACGGTTGTCTCAATAAGACATACGTCAAGGTTACGATTGCTGTGTGCAGCAAGTTTCTGACCAGCAAGATCTTTGTTAGCAAGTCCAGGTGTGATTGCACCACGGGTCATTGCAGCACCACGGGCAATCGTCTCTGATTGGACATCTTTTACACTAAAGCGTACCAATGCTTCATTACTTCCACCCTGATTAGACGATAAATCATCGTCAGAGCAAGAAGCAACTGACAATGTCATACCGCCAACGATAGAAGCAAACAGCACATAATTGAAAATATTTTTCTTCATCTTTAAATTAATTTCTTAGTGATTTTTATTCATCATCCTTCAATCTCGTCATCTGGGTTATTATCGTCTGGATCCAGTGGGACGACCTGAATAGTTCCAGGTACCTGACTACCAGTACCACCGCCACCAGGACGAACAAGAGGACTATTGGCAAGGATATTACCTTCGGATTCCACCGTCAGCACCTCTATAGAAGGACAGACATAACGCTGTCGTGCGGTTCTTTCGATTTTCTTCATAATCTTAATAACTCGTTAATTTATTAATATGTTAGCTCACTCGATTATCATAATAGAGGGATTAGAAAGCCATGTCGACTTGCATGGGCAAGAACGCAAACGTCACATTGCCCACGCTTGTCAACATGGTTTCAATCAGAGTATATGAGAAAAAATTAGTAATGAGACAGAAATAACAAACGATAAAGGGAACTATCAGTAAGTCCTTTGTCGATACGCTATAACGTGCCACGCATTGCGTAAGCACGTAAATAGTTAATAAAGAGGAAGTTATAGTACTATGAGAGAGAGAGAGAGAGAGAGAGAGAGAGAGAGAGAGAGAGTACACAATTATTTGGAATATCCAAATAATTTAACATCTTTTCTTTATTTTCTTTCTTCAGCACCTCTCTAGCTTTGTTCGCATTGCAAGCAACAGGCACAACAACACGACTTACACCTTTATTATATAAGGCGCAAGCATTAGTGGTTGAAATAAGCTGCTTTGTTACTCTCATTATGCGTTATAGCAAGTTAATCTTCGTTTTAACTGGGCGCAAAGGTACGAAGAATTATTGGAATAAAGAAAAAAACTAAATTTATTTTGCACTTCATGCCATTTGCGTTAACTTTGCAACTCATATTATATAACGAGACTGAATGAAAGAAACTAAAAGATTAGTAGAGCTTATTACAAAAGGAATCCAAGATAAGAAGGGACATGGCATAGTAATTGCAGATCTATCAGGGATTGATGGTACCATCTGTAACTACTTCATCATCTGCCAGGGTAACTCAACCCAACAAGTTGAAGCCATTGCTGAATCGGTAAGCGATTATGTGCGTGAGACGATTGGTGAGAAGCCTGTCAACTGTGCAGGACTTGGTAATGATCAATGGGTAGCGATAGACTATGTGGATGTAATCGTCCATGTATTTCTTCCAGAGACACGTGCTTTCTATGACATAGAACACCTATGGGAGGATGCTAAGTTGACTTACTTACCAGACATAGATTAGGTATAAAGCCATCTAATCACCCATTTATTATTTCATAATTAATCAAACTTCAACAATGGACAATTCATCCCCCAACAACAATCCCAATATGCCTAAGATGCCTAAGTTCAATATGAACTGGATGTACGTATTGGTCATCATTGCCCTCGGAGTAGTATTCTTTGCTGGTGGCAATGGCTTTTTATCAAGCAGCGTAGGCGTTGACAGAGATTACACAACATTCAAGCAATATATTGCCAAAGGCTATGGAACAAAGGTAGTCATTAACAAGAGCGACAACACCTTGCGTATGTTTGTTAGTCCAGACCACATCCGTGACATCTTCAAACAAGGAACACAACAGGTAGGTAAGGCTCCATACGTAAACGTTGAGATTGGTTCTGTAGACAAGGTAGAAACTTTCTTGGATCAAGCTGTAGCCCAGAAGAAGATAGCCAGCTATAGTTATGAGAACAAGTCGAGAAATGGCTTGATGGATATTCTTATCTCTATAGCCCCTTGGTTAGTATTCTTTGGAATATGGTACTTCCTTATACGCCGTATGGGAGGCGGTGCTGGCGGTGGCGGCGGCGTCTTCAGTGTGGGCAAGTCAAAGGCTAAGCTCTATGAGAAAGCCAACGAGATGGGAATTACCTTCAAGGATGTTGCAGGTCAGACTGGTGCCAAACAGGAGGTACAAGAGATTGTTGAGTTCTTGAAGAACCCAAAGAAATACACCGACCTAGGTGGTAAGATTCCTAAGGGAGCACTGCTGATTGGTCCTCCAGGAACGGGTAAGACATTGCTAGCAAAGGCTGTTGCTGGTGAGGCTGGCGTACCCTTCTTCTCTATGAGTGGTTCCGACTTCGTCGAGATGTTCGTCGGTGTTGGTGCGAGCCGAGTGCGTGATGTCTTCCACCAAGCTAAGGAGAAGTCACCTTGTATCATCTTCATTGATGAGATTGATGCCGTTGGGCGTGCCCGTTCAAAGAACCCGGCAATGGGCGGTAATGACGAACGTGAGAACACACTTAACGCCCTTCTTACAGAGATGGACGGCTTCGGCACAAACTCTGGTGTGATTGTTCTCGCAGCAACCAACCGTGTTGACATGCTCGATAAGGCTTTGCTTCGTGCAGGACGATTCGACCGCCAGATTCACGTAGACCTACCCGATCTACCAGAGCGTAAGGACATCTTCCTCGTTCACATGCGTAACTTGAAGCTCGACAAGAACCTTGATATCGACCTCTTAGCACGCCAGACACCAGGATTCTCTGGTGCCGACATTGCCAATGTATGTAATGAGGCAGCCCTTATCGCAGCCCGCCACGACAGCAAGGAGGTAGCAAAGCAAGACTTCTTAGATGCTGTTGACAGAATCATTGGTGGTTTGGAGAAGAAGACAAAGGTAATGACTGCCGAAGAGAAGCGCACTATCGCCCTCCATGAAGCAGGTCACGCCACAATCAGTTGGTTCTGCGAACACGCCAACCCATTGGTGAAGGTGAGCATAGTACCACGTGGGCAGGCTCTCGGTGCAGCATGGTATCTACCAGAAGAGCGTCCTATCACAACCAAAGAACAGATGTTGGATGAGATGTGCTCATTGCTCGGTGGTCGTGCAGCAGAGGAGCTCTTCACAGGTCATATATCAACTGGTGCGATGAACGACTTAGAGCGTGCAACCAAGAGTGCATATGGTATGATTGCCTACGCAGGTATGAGCGACCGCTTGCCAAATATCTGCTATTACAATAATGACGAGTACAACTTCCAGAAGCCATACTCTGACACAACCGCAAAGATGATCGATGAGGAAGTGCTGAAGATGATTAACGGACAGTACGAGCGTGCTAAACAGATACTCACCGAACACAAGGAAGGTCACAACCGCCTTGCCCAACTACTCGTAGAGCGTGAGGTCATCATGGCAGAAGACGTTGAAGCGATCTTCGGAAAGCGTCCTTGGGTGAGTCGCACAGAGGAGTTGTTAGACCAAGAGGTTAAGTCGCAACCAAAGTTAGAGGATATGCCTGAAGCTGTAAAACAGGCTCAAGCAGAGCACGAGGCACAGCAGAAGGCACTCAGCGACAATGCGACAAAGGCTGAAGATGACACCGAATCAAAGAACACAGCAGAATAAATAAGACGCCATGAGTGATAAACTTAAGAACCTAATCGTGCGTGCCCTCACGGGGATCGTATTCGTTGCTATTATGGTGACGAGCATCATCAACCCACTACGACTCACGTGTTTGTTCCTCATCATAACAGGAGCAGCCATGTGGGAATACACGGGATTGGTGAATAAAATAGACGGTGTAAAGGTCAATCGATTCATCTCAACCGTAGCAGGAGCTTACTTCTTCTGCGCTGTAACAGCTCTACAAGTGAATATGGTGACTGGTTTTATCGTCTTCGTACCGTATGTTCTCACCCTTATCTATCTCTTCGTTGCGGAGCTCTACCTACAGAATAAGAATCCAATGCATAGTTGGGCTTACACAATGTTAGGTCAGATGTACATTGCTTTCCCCTTCTCAATGATGAGCGTGTTAGCCTTTCAGCAGAAAGGCTATGGTATGACAACCTTCGATTATCTCCTACCATTGAGCATATTCATCTTCCTTTGGGCAAATGATACGGGTGCTTATCTTAGCGGCTCACTCTTTGGCAAGCACAAACTCTTCCCACGCATCAGCCCGAAGAAGAGCTGGGAAGGAAGTATCGGAGGTGGTATCCTCGTACTGATTATCGCTGGCGTGATAGGCTATTATGCTAATTCAGGCAATAACACTCACCTCCTCAGTATGCCAGAGTGGATAGGTCTGGGGCTGGTTGTCGTTATCTTTGGCACATGGGGCGACCTTGTTGAGAGCTTGCTCAAGCGCACTATCGGCATCAAAGACAGCGGTAATATCCTACCGGGACATGGCGGAATACTCGACCGATTCGACTCATCGCTCTTAGCAATACCCGCCGCAACGGTCTATCTTTACACCCTGTCTATATGCTAAGAAGACAGATAAAAACCATCTCCGAAGTAGATGTTTAAATACCAATCAAGTAAGGACAAACGAAGCTGTCAGTCCTTACTTGATTGCTTTTTACCCACTTCGTCCAGCCCTCACTCCTCTCACTTCGTGCGTTAGCATATAGGATGAACGGAGGAAGGAAGTATCATCTCTCAAGAAATATAACGTCACTTTAACCGATGAAACATATAACTTAGCTTTTTGTACACACCTGTACAATCAATTATCACGCTGGGTACAATCAATTGTCACGCTGGGTACAATCGATTATACAGCCAGTGTATAATTGAGTATCACGTATGTGATACTCGAATATCATGCGTATGATACTCAATTATACAGCTGTGTAGAATCAGTTATAATACAGAATTTAATCCGTCTAACTAATGACTACTGTCACACATTCAATATGAATCAAGACCTCACAATAGCCTATCTTAAAGAGGCATTCACGCACTATAACCAGCTTATCTTTCAAGGGAAACTTCCCTTGCCTGCGCTTAAATTGTCGAGAGGCAAGACCCGTCTCGGACAGATGGCATGTAAGCGACGAACCCATTGGAGGCGCACCATTTACTCAGATTACACCATTTCCATCTCCACGTTCTATGCGTTAAACAAGGAGGAGATTGATGATGTGCTCATCCATGAGATGATACATTATTATATAGCTTACACGGGGCAGAAGGATACTTCGGCACATGGCGTTATCTTCCGTCAGATGATGGCTGACATTAATCAGCGTTTCGGTAGGCACATTACCATATCCACACAAACAAAGGATATTCCTACTCGCATTGCACAAAAGCCTAAGAAGTTTCTCGTGGTGGCATTAGAGACGATTGACAAGCAGTACTTCCTCTCTTCTGTTATGCCGTCAGCTGCAAGAAAGGTAGCCAATATGATTAGTCGAAGTAGGGAGATTAAGAAGTATAACTGGTATTACACTTACGACGAATACTTCCGTGACATGCCTCGCGTTCGGTCGCTTCGCGGTCGTAAGGTATCACTGGAAATATATCAAGAAATGAGGGGTAAGATGGAACGCATAGGATAGGTTCCATCTTACCAAACTATTAGGACAAAGGCTGGCGATAACCTTTATTTTGTTTCAAACTCTTATTCAATGCCATAACACGGGTTGGGATAGGGAACACAATAGTGTGCCGATCCGCCTCACCTGTGCTATTTGTCTTCTGGTCATACACCCGATGGAACAGGTCATAGCGTATGAGATCGTTCCGCCTCCAGCCTTCCCACATCAGTTCCATCAGTCTTTCGGCAAGGATGTTATCGAGGGTAGCCGGTCTATACCCCATTCCACTGCGTTGACGAACAGCATTTAGTTCGTTATCAGCAACCTCCCCGTTACGCGCTTTTGCTTCTGCCTTCATCAAAAGCACATCGGCATATCTAAAGAGTACGATATCGTTATCGGGGCTCTTACCATCGTTATATGCGTTCCTATCCACCTCGTATTTCGCCATACGGGCACCTGCTGTCTTGATAAATGGGCTATTCGTTAAATTCACCTCGACAGCCAATGGCATGTAGACAAGCGGTTCGCCATCTTCAAGACGTACAATCTTCCCATCGACGCGCACCGTGTCAGAATATAAATTAGCTGTATATCGCTTGTCAACCTGGCTCGTTCCGTAACCGAAAGTACGCACAGCGGTAAGCGTTGCACAGGCACCATTCTCTGAGGAAGTGCCCACTGCGCCACCATGCGCATAGTGACGAGAGCGGAAAAGATACTGAAATTGATTCTTATAGAGTATCTTGTTCATCGGAATCACAAATATATTCTCTACTGATGTCTCATTGTGTACGGCGAAGTTACTACTATAATCGCTTGCTAACGTGTAGCCGTCTGCCGTTATCTTATCGCAATAATACTGGCAAGCCTGCCACGCATTCAGCTGCTGCCCATCAATGGTGAAGAAGATATTAGTCCCGCTTGGACGCTGGTTGTCAGTCCAATCAGCATCCGTATATACCTCCGCATTGAGCATTAACTTAGCCAACAGGAAGTCTGCGACAGGCTGTGTGACACGCCCATAATAGGCTCCCTCCAAGTTACTATGTGCCTTTGGCAATAATGGTTCGACCTCTTGTAGCTCTTTGACAATGAACTTGAACGCTTCAGGTCGGCTATATTGCTTACTAACCTTCATGTCGTCAAGTGTGTTAGCAGCCAATGGGATGTTACCAAACATATCCATGATATAGAAATAGTACAATGCTCTTAGTGCTCTCACTTCAGCTTGATAGGAAGTGTATTGGCTCTCGGTGAGCAGATCCCGCTTCTCATCTATAATCCTCAAAGCGTCATTACAGAACACAACCACCTTGTAGAGATACTTCCATGTGTCGTAGAGCGACTGGTCATCAGCCGTCCAACGATGCAGATAAAGATTCTCCCAAAAGCCACCATCGTACCAATCACCCCCTCTAACAGGGATGATTGCCTCGTCAGAAGTGAAGGTATTGTAATCATAAACGCCCCTATAAGTGCCTTGCAAGCCCTGACTGTCGGCATTACCACCAATATAATTATATAACGTGGCAACGGCATTCACATACACATCCTTAGCCGATGTGAATACTTGGTCTTCGTCCAAACTCCCTTTAGAGTGTTCGTTCAAGCAACTAGAGAATGTAAAGATAGCCGCAAAGAGTAATAAACGTGGAATATATCTCATGCTGTGAAGGGTTTAAAATATTAATAGCTTCCATCAGAACTTAACGCTTAGTCCCACCGAGAAGGTGCGATAAGGAGGATAAGTTCGCTTGTCATCAATACCTAATGTGTTATCTACTACGTAACTATTTATCATTGGTGTCAATCCACTGTAGCCCGTGATAGTAGCAAGGTTATTGATGTTGAATGATAAACGCAATGACTGGATGTACTTGTTCTTAATAGGAGTATTCCATCCAATGGTGAGATAATCGAAGTTAAGATAGTCTCCTTTCTCCAACCAATAGTCGCTCACATTCTGGTCAACGATGTTCCGCTCTGGTGCAACAGACAACACATTATAATCAGGGAAGTTAGACATATTGAGGTATGAGAGCGTCGTTCCGTTGAATATCTTATGCCCGAAGGCTCCGTTCATCTGCAAGGTTACATCAATATTCTTATATCTGAAGCTGATATTAGAGCCGAGTGTCATCTTTGGAGTAGCCTGTCCTGCAATATAACGATCACCATGATCACTAAGATCTATTGTGCCATTGTTATCTAAGTCAGCAATGTCATACTTCATGTGTCCATGCCCGTTATCAACGAGTCCTTTGCAGTGAGGAAGATAGAAAACGCCCAGTGGCTGCCCAACTATCTGATACAAGATGTGGTTATTACCCCCATGAAAGCCCGCACCATCCATTGCGCCAATAGGAGTAATCTTCGATGCCGTCATCTCGTGACCCTTATAACTACCACTCAAGGACAATAGTTTGTTCTTCTGCCAAGCCATGTTAACATTGATGTTCAATTCCATGTCCTTTCGAGCAATAGGCACAATGCCCACACCAAGCTCAAATCCACTATTCGACATAGAGCCTATGTTCGCCAATAACTTATCAAAGGGGAAGTCAGGAACAGGCACATCATACTCATAGAGCATGGCTGTTGTCTTCGAATAATAGTATTCGGCGGTCAAGAGAAGGCGGTTATTAAAGAAACCCATATCCGTTCCGATGTTGAAAGTACTGCGTACCTCCCACTTTAAATCAGGGTTACTATTACGCAAGATACCCATTGTTGTGGTTGGAGTTCCATTATACGAAACAACCCCAATAGGTGTATATTGCTTTAAAGAAAGGTAAGAGCTGATAGCTCCAAGGTTACCCGACTTACCATAACCAGCCCTCAGATGAAGCAAACTAATCGCTCTCATGTTACGCAGGAAAGCCTCTTTCTTCATATCCCACGATGCTGAAATAGAAGGGAAGAAGCCCCATGTGTGGTCTTTACCCACCATTGATGAGCCATCGGCACGCATAGACATATTCAGTGTATAGCGATCCAAGAGATTGTAAGAGAGTGTTCCCATGACGGATGCTAAACTCGGATCAGCATAGCTACTACCCGTTCCCTCATAAGGTCGGACGGCTCCCGCACTAAGATTATCATAGCCAAAGAGGTTACTAGTCAATCCCTTTACTTCTGTCCAGAAAGCCCTTGTCTTGCTCTGTTGATATTCACCCAAAAGGGTGGCAGAGAGGGCTTGATTGTCCCAACTATGCTTCCAATCAAGTTGGAGATTACCTAACAAATCCTCCGTCTTACGCTCCCCTCTATAGGCTCTTCCTTGTGCCCATACCCATGTAGGAGCGAACTTCCCATTCTCAGTTGATGTATAGGAATAAGAGCCCAAAGCCGATAGCTTCAAGTCATGTGACAGCTGATATTGTAATTGCAAATGGGTATTGAAAGTTAGATTCCGCTCATCGTTACGCTCCTTCAATAGCGGTGCGGGGGCAGCAATCTGCGATGAGTTGCTATTGCGTTGCCACCCATCTCCAACCTTATGAAAGGCTAATGTAGGATTCATAGACGCTGCTGAATAGACAAGCATGTGCAGGTCATAGACCTTATTATCCTGTTGAGACGAGCCGAAGACACCAAAGTCTATCTTCAACTTCTCGTCGAATGCCAGTTGAGAGATGTCTAACTTGGCGATGAAGTTGTTGTAGCTTCGATTCTTAATAACGGTTTCTCCACGCATATAACCTAATGACGCACGATAATTCGACTTATCACTACCACCGCTAAAGGCTATATGATGTGTATTTAGGAAGCCCGTTCTGGTAATTTCCTTTTGGAAGTCTGTATCAAAGCCTCCATCATTATAAACCAATCCCAACGCTTTTGCAGCATTTCTATACTCCGTTGCATTCAGCATTCGAAGTTGTTTATAAACAGACTCAAAACCTATAGTTCCATCATAATATATCTGGAACTTACCTCCATGACCGCGTTTCGTCTTTACTTCAATGACACCGGAAGCACCACGAGAACCGTACTTTGAAGTTTCTGAAGCATTCTTCAAGACTGTGAAACTCTCAATATCTGCAGGGTAGATAGTTGAGAGTGTGGCTAAGTCGGAAGATACTCCATCAATGATAACGAGCGGGTCGTTGCCACCAGTTAATGACGTAGTACCACGGACACGCACACTTGTGAGCATTGCCATCCGGTCTTGTCCGTTAGATACCATATTAACACCCACGACCCTACCTGATAGAGCGTCAAGTGCCGAACTTACCAATCCTTTATTCATTTGTTCTGCTCCCACCTTTGCCATCGAACCAACGATTGGCAAGGTATCATTTATGTGGAATAAAGGTTGCGTTTGAACTTTTCGAGTGCTTCTATGTCCCTTCTGCGCTTGTGCTACCCCTATTGAATGGGCCAACAAAAGGCAACAAGCAATTGAACGTACTATGATGTACCGACTATTCATATTATGGATAATAAATGTTATGTATGCCGTTCTATGTAGCAAATATACATAAAATTTGATAGATAAAACGCTTGTTAAGGGAATTTTTGCTAATTTTGTTGGTGTTTTCCTCATGCGTGTTACGCATATAAGGAGCAGTATAAAAAGAAACCTAAAGTATTGATCAACATGGAAAAGATAATCCTTACAGCTTTATTGATGGGTTTGTCTGTCTCTGGGCTACATGCTCAAAAGCCACAGATAGAGCCTACCTTCACAGAATGGCACGATTTACAAACAAATGCCGTCAACCGATTTGCAACGCACACGGACTTCTTTGCTTTCGCACCTAACGATGAGTCAGCATGGAAGAGGAATGACCGTAAAGCCTCAACAAACTATCTCTCATTAGATGGAGACTGGAAGTTTAATTGGGTGGAACATGCTAATCAACGTCCAACAGACTTCTTTCGCACTGATTATGACGATTCACAATGGAAGACCTTACATGTTCCTGGTATCTGGGAGATGAATGGTTACGGCGATCCTGTGTATGTGAACGTTGGCTTTGCATGGCGTGGTAACTTCAAGAATAACCCTCCTGAAGTTCCAATTCAGGATAACCACGTCGGCTCTTATCGCCGTACTATCACAATACCAGACAACTGGACGGGCAAACAAGTTATTGCTCACTTTGGTTCGGTGACCTCCTGTATCTATTTATGGGTCAATGGTAAGTTTGTTGGATATAGTGAGGACTCTAAGATCGGACCAGAGTTTGACATCACCAAATACCTAAAGAAGGGTAAAAACCAGCTCGCTTTTCAAGTCTTCAGATGGTCAGATGGCAGTTATTGTGAGGATCAGGACTTCTGGAGACTTAGCGGTGTAGCACGTGAAAGTTACCTTTATGCACGTGATGCGAAGCAACACTTGGATGACATCCGTATTACTCCTGACCTCGTAAATGACTACAAGGATGGTACACTCAGCGTCAACCTTCAGCTTACAGGAAATACAAAAGCCTTCTTGGTATTGGAGGATACGGATAATAACCTTGCCTGTAAGACAGTCGTAACACCTGATAAAGCAGGACAAGCAACGGCTTTGATGGAATTAAGAAACCCAAAGAAGTGGACGGCAGAGACACCTTATCTCTATAATCTCTATGTTCATGTAGAAGATGCCAAGACTGGTAAAGCCATTGAGACTATACCCCTCAAGGTAGGATTCCGTAAGGTGGAGATAAAGAACTCACAAGTACTTGTCAACGGGCAACCCATTCTCTTCAAGGGTGCCAACCGACATGAAATGGATCCAGATGGCGGTTATCTCGTTACACGTGAGCGTATGATACAGGACATTCAGATTATGAAACGTCTTAACATCAACGCTGTTCGCACCTGTCACTACCCTGACGACCCATTGTGGTATGACCTTTGTGATGAGTACGGACTATATGTTATAGCTGAAGCCAACCAAGAGAGTCATGGCTTCGGGTACGCTAAAGACGCTCCATCAGGTACTCCCCTCTTTGCGAAACAGATAATGGAACGCAATCAACACAATGTAGGAACTAAGTTCAACCATACTAGTATCGTCTTATGGAGTTTAGGTAATGAGACTTGTTATAGTAAGAACTTTGACGATGCTTACAATTGGATAAAATCACAAGACAAGAGCCGTCCTGTGCAGTATGAACGGGCGGAGAAAGAGGGCTACGCAACGGACATCTTCTGCCCTATGTATTATCCACCAAAGGACTGCGAAGCCTATTCTAAGGATCCAAACTATACACGTCCTCTGATTCAATGTGAGTATAACCACACTATGGGCAACTCGGGTGGTAACCTCAAAGAATACTGGGATTTGATTCGTAAATATCCTAAGTTTCAAGGTGGATTTGACTGGGACTTCGTTGATCAAGGTCTACATCGTACACCGCACTTCGACGCTTCTCGCACTACAAAAGACTATGAACAATTAGCTAAAGAAGCGAATGTTGAAACGGAATATACCTATGGTGGCGATTACAACAAGCATGACCCTTCAGACAACAACTTCAACTGCAATGGTATCATCGGGCCTGATCGTCAATACAACCCACATGCTTATGAACTTGCATACGAGTATCAGAACATTTGGGCGAAACCGATTGACTTGAAGCAAGGAAAGATACAAGTTCATAACGAATACTTCTTCCGTAACCTCAATAACTATCGAATGGAATGGTCATTGATGGACGAGGGGAAAGTTGTGAAACAGGGTACGATTGAAACGCTGGACATAGAACCGCAGCAGTCTGCTACTTACACTCTTCCAATCAACGGACAGGACTTTGACGGTGAAGGACTACTGAATATCGACTTTAAACTAAAGTCGGCTGAACCGCTCATGGAGGCTGGTCAGACCGTAGCAAGCATGCAGATGGAGGTGAATCCATGGCAACCAATGCCCAAGATGGAGCCTGTTTCGACTGCAAAGGTTAAGGTTTCTGACAACGTAAAGGCTGGTGAGGTGAGCTTCACAAGTAAGGACTTTGATATTGTATTCAGCCGTCAGACAGGTCTATTGACACGCTATGAAGTGGAAGGAAGAAATCTCTTGGGCGAAGGTGGGACACTAAAACCTAACTTCTGGAGAGCCGTAACTGACAACGATATGGGGGCTAACTTCCAAAACAGATTAGCGGTATGGAATAATCCAAAGATGGACTTAAAGCAAGTCTCGGTAGAACCTGCAACAAGACAGCTAACGGCTGTTTATGATATGCCCGATGTAGCAGCAACATTACACCTTATATATACTGTAGCACAAGATGGGGCACTTCATGTGAGCATGGAAATGCAAATGAAGGAGGGTTCGAAGGCTCCTATCCTACCCCGCTTTGGTGTGTTGATGCAATTACCTTACGACATGGATCAGTCCACTTACTATGGTCGTGGACCTATCGAGAACTATTCCGATCGTAAGTATTCACAACGCATTGGACTATACGAACAGACTGCTGACGAGCAATTCTTCCCTTACATGCGCCCTCAAGAGACGGGAACTAAGAGTGACATAAGATGGTGGAAGCAGACA